>Ga0315904_10000056_pt1 | contig 167163 bp, 169 predicted proteins | sample LakEriMetagenome_6_FD_203529 | JGI IMG/M metagenome (GOLD analysis project Ga0315904, IMG submission 203529) | Freshwater fungal communities from buoy surface, Lake Erie, Ohio, United States - Buoy 12 MA120 | ecosystem: Environmental > Aquatic > Freshwater > Lake | place: USA: Lake Erie, Ohio...
TGGTGGTGACGTTGATTGCGCCGATTGCGATGGAGCAGGGTCTGCGGTTTGCGATCCGCGAAGGCGGCCGTACCGTCGGCGCCGGCGTTGTCGCAAAAGTCATCGAGTAAGGACTCATCGCGATACATGCCACCTAGGACGCAAGGCTGGGCCGATCCTGTCCAAACGGGGCGGCCTGGCGGCGTCGATATCTGCACTCGGCGGAGGCGTCATCCGTCTTGTTCTTTAGGAAAAATTCATGCAAAGCCAGAAAATCCGCATCCGCCTCAAAGCCTTCGACTACCGTCTCATCGACCAGTCCGCACTTGAGATTGTCGATACCGCTAAACGTACGGGTGCCGTGGTGCGTGGTCCGGTGCCGTTGCCTACCAAGATCCAGCGCTATGACGTGCTGCGTTCGCCCCATGTAAACAAAACGTCCAGGGATCAGTTTGAAATCCGCACTCACATGCGTCTCATGGATATCGTCGACCCCACGGACAAGACCGTCGACGCGCTCATGAAACTGGATCTGCCCGCCGGCGTGGATGTGGAAATCAAGCTGCAGTGAGTTGCAAAGCGCCCCGTATAGCTTGCGAACGACGCTTGATAAGGTTATACTAACGGGCTTCCCGGGATTTTGTTTCGAGAGATTCACCCCCGGCTTTAATTGAGTCTGGCCAATCGTAGCCGGATTTAGGAGATAACAAGTGACCACGTCAGCAAGGTTAGGCCTTGTTGGGCGCAAGGTCGGCATGACCCGCATCTTCACCGCGGACGGCGATGCCGTTCCGGTGACCGTGCTTGACGTGTCGAACAACCGCGTGACCCAAATCAAGTCGCCAGATTCCGACGGATACGCCGCCATTCAGGTGGCCTTCGGTACCCGTCGTGCGTCCCGTGTCAGCAAACCCCTCGCTGGCCATCTTTCCAAGGCTGGTGTCGAGGCGGGGTCGGTCCTCAAAGAATTTCGCGTTGCGCCAGATCAGCTGGGGTCGTTCCAGGTGGGTGGCAAGCTCGGCGCGGATCTCTTCAAAGAGGGTCAAAAAGTTGACGTGCAGGGCACTTCGATCGGCAAGGGTTTTGCCGGCACGATCAAGCGCCATCATTTTTCTTCGAACCGCGCATCGCACGGCAACTCGCGCTCGCACAACGTTCCCGGTTCCATCGGCATGGCGCAGGATCCCGGGCGGGTGTTCCCCGGAAAGCGCATGACCGGCCACCTCGGCGCGGTGACCCGCACCACGCAGAATCTGACGGTGGCCCGCGTCGATGTCGAGCGCGGCCTCATTCTTGTCAAGGGTGCGGTGCCTGGATCGGACAACGGCCAGATCGTCATCACGCCAGCGGCGAAAGGGGGCTGAAGGTGGAGCTTAAACTCATCAACGCCCAAGGCCAATCGGCCGGCAACGTGACCGCCCCGGACACCGTTTTTGCTCGCGACTTCAACGAGGCGCTCGTTCACCAAGTGGTCGTGGCCTATCAGGCCAACGCGCGCAGCGGCAACCGCAAACAGAAGGACCGCGAGGAAGTCAAGCATTCAACCAAGAAGCCGTGGCGCCAGAAGGGCACCGGCCGCGCCCGCTCGGGCATGACCTCAAGCCCCTTATGGCGTGGAGGCGGTCGGATTTTTCCGAACTCGCCTGACGAGAACTTCAGCCACAAGGTCAACAAGAAGATGTACCGCGCCGGGATGTGTTCCATCCTCTCGCAACTGGCCCGTGAAGACCGTATTGCGGTGGTCGATGAATTCACCGTCGAGGCGCCCAAGACCAAGCTGTTTGCGCAGAAGATTAAGGGGATGGGGCTCGAGTCCGTCCTGTTGATTACCGACGGCGTGGACGACAACCTCTACCTCGCCTCCCGCAACCTGATCAATGTCGCAGTGGTGGATGTAAGCCATGCCGACCCGGTGTCCCTGGTGAATTTCGACAAGATCCTGATGACCAAGGCTGCGGTCGAAAAGGTAAAGGAGCTCTTCGCATGAACAATTACAGCAAAGACCGGCTGCCGCTCGTGTTGCTTGCTCCGATTGTTTCGGAAAAGAGCACCATGATTGCCGACAAGCTGCGCCAGATCGCGTTTAGGGTCGCCGCGGATGCGACCAAGGCCGATGTGAAAAACGCCGTCGAGGCAATGTTCAAGGAGCAGAAGGTCGAAGTCGCCGCTGTCCAGATCCTCAACGTACGCGGCAAGGAAAAGCGTTTCGGGCGCATGACCGGCCGCCGCCGCAACTGGAAGAAAGCCTACGTCTGCCTCAAGGAAGGCAGCGACCTCAACCTCGCGGAGGCCGTCTAACATGGCTCTGGTAAAACTGAAACCGACCTCGCCCGGGCGCCGCGGCGTTGTCAGGGTCGTAACGCCGAATCTTTATAAGGGCCGACCGCTCGATGCCCTCGTGGAGAAAAAAACCAAGACCGCCGGGCGCAACAACAACGGCCACATCACAACGCGGCATATTGGCGGCGGCCACAAGCAGCACTATCGGATCGTCGACTTCCGGCGCGACAAGGACGGCATCGCCGCGCGCGTCGAGCGTATCGAGTACGACCCGAACCGCAGCGCGCGGCTTGCGCTGCTGTGCTATGCCGACGGCGAGCGGCGTTACATCATTGCTCCCAAGGGAGTCGATGAGGGTGCGAGCCTCGTGTCCGGACCGGAGGCACCGATCAAGTCGGGCAATGCCTTGCCGATCCGCAACATCCCGGTCGGGTCGACAATTCACTGCATCGAAATGTTGCCCGGCAAGGGCGCGCAGATCGCGCGCTCCGCAGGCACATCGGTACAGCTGCTGGCGCGCGAGGGGAGCTACGCGCAACTTAGGCTGCGCTCCGGTGAAATTCGTCGTGTGCACATCGAGTGCCGCGCGACCATCGGTGAAGTCGGCAACGAGGAACATTCGCTACGCCAGATCGGCAAGGCGGGCGCTCAGCGCTGGCGTGGTATTCGTCCGACCGTTCGCGGTGTGGTGATGAACCCGATCGATCACCCGCACGGTGGCGGCGAAGGCAAGACAGCCGCCGGCCGCGATCCTGTCAGCCCCTGGGGTCAGAAGACCAAGGGCTACCGCACCCGCAAGAACAAGCGCACCACGAGCATGATCGTGCAGCGCCGTCACAAGAAGTAAGAGGGCAAGCCATGGCACGTTCTGTAAAAAAAGGGCCGTTTGTCGATGCCCATCTCATCAGGAAAATCGAGACCGCTCAGGCTACAAAGGACAAGAAGCCCATCAAGACCTGGTCGCGCCGCTCGACGGTTCTGCCCGACTTCATCGGTCTGACCATCGCCGTGCACAACGGCAAGCAGCATATTCCTGTGTACATCTCGGAAAACATGGTCGGACACAAACTTGGCGAGTTCGCGCTGACACGGACGTTTAAGGGCCATCCCGCCGACAAAAAGGCCAACATGGCCGGGAAGAAATAGCGAGGAATGACGATGGAAACTTCCGCATCATTGCGAGGCGCCCACCTCTCGGCCCAGAAAGGCCGCCTTGTCGCCGACCAGATCCGCGGCCTTCCGGTGGAAAAGGCGCTCAATATCCTCGCCTTCAGCCCAAAGAAAGGCGCCGTCATCATCAAGAAGGTGCTCGAATCGGCGATAGCCAACGCCGAACACAACGACGGCGCAGACATAGACGAGCTCAAGGTTAAAACAATCTATGTCGAGAAGGGCATGGTGCTCAAGCGCTTCACGGCGCGGGCCAAGGGGCGTGGCAACCGGATCAGCAAACAAACTTGCCACGTCTATCTGACGGTTGGCGACGGCAAAAAATAAAGGGCCGCCATGGGACAGAAAATACATCCGACCGGCTTTCGCCTGAGCGTCACCAAGGACTGGGGATCGCGCTGGTACGCTGGCAATCGCGACTTCGCCAAGATGCTGGGCGAGGACATCAAGGTCCGCGAGTACCTCAAGCGCAAACTCGCGCATGCCTCCGTGGGGCGCGTGTTGATCGAGAGGCCTTCGAAGACGGCCCGCATCACCGTCTTCTCGGCCCGCCCCGGCGTGGTCATCGGCAAGAAGGGCGAAGATATTGAGGTACTCAAAACCGACCTGAACCGCATGCTCGGCGTGCCCGTCCATGTCAATATCGAAGAGATCCGCAAGCCCGAGCTCGACGCGCAGTTGATCGCAGACTCCATCGCGCAGCAGCTGGAAAAGCGCATCATGTTCCGCCGCGCGATGAAGCGCGCGATGCAGAACGCGATGCGTCTTGGCGCGCAGGGGATCAAGATCATGTCATCTGGCCGCCTGAACGGCATCGAAATCGCCCGCACCGAGTGGTACCGCGAGGGACGCGTTCCGCTCCATACGCTGCGGGCGAACATCGACTACGGCTTTGGCGAGGCGCGTACTACCTATGGCGCCATTGGGATCAAGGTATGGGTCTACAAGGGTGACATGTTGGGCAAGAATGAACAGCCCTTGGCGGCGGCTGCCGCTGACGGCGAAGCCGCCCCGGACCGCAAAGCGCGGCGCGCCCCGCCGCGCCCCGCTGCGCCCGACGCCAAGGCGGCGGTCAAGACGCCACGCAAGCGCGTTGCCCGTCCCGGTGACGATGCGAAACCTGAACCTGCAGCCGAAGCTGCAAAGCCTGCCGAAGACGCACCGAAGGCGCCCGCAAAGCGCGTGCGCAAGGCTGCGGCACCTGCAGCTGACGGCAACAAGGAGTAGTCATCATGCTGCAACCAGCACGCCGCAAGTACCGCAAGGAACAAAAGGGGCGCAACAAAGGAATCGCCACCCGTGGCACCAAGGTGTCGTTTGGCGAGTACGGCCTGAAAGCAACCGGCCGCGGCCGACTGACCGCGCGTCAGATTGAGGCTGCGCGTCGTGCGATGACGCGTCATATCAAGCGCGGCGGACGGATCTGGATTCGTATTTTCCCGGACAAGCCGATATCGTCAAAACCCGCCGAAGTGCGGATGGGTAACGGCAAGGGTAACCCGGAATACTACGTTGCTGAAATTCAGCCCGGCAAGGTTCTTTATGAGATGGATGGCGTGGATGAGACGCTGGCCCGAGAAGCGTTTCGCCTCGCTTCCGCCAAGCTGCCGATCGCCACGACTTTCGTCAGCCGTCAGGTTGGCGCCTGATACAGGAGCTATATCCAATGAAAGCCAGTGAACTGCGCGCCAAGGACGAGGGCGCATTGACGAAGGAGTTGGCGGATCTGCTGAGGGCACAGTTCTCCGTGCGCATGCAAGTCGCTACCCAGCAGCTGACCAACACGAGCCAAATCAAGAAAACCCGCCGCGATATCGCGCGCGTCCGCACGGTGATGCGCGAGGCGCAGTTGAAGAAAGCCTGACAAGGGAGCAACATCGCATGAACCAACCTGCCGAACAAGCTTCGATCGCCAAGGTGTCGCTCAAGCGCACGCTCATCGGGCGCGTCGTGAGCGACAAGATGGATAAGACCGTGACCGTGCTAGTCGAGCGCCGCGTCAAGCATCCGGTGATCGGCAAGTACATCACACGATCGAAAAAGTTTCACGCCCACAGCGAGCGCAATGAATTCAAGATGGGTGACACCGTCGAGATAGAGGAAACCGCGCCGATTTCAAAGACTAAGGCATGGAAAGTCGCGCGCTTAGTCACCAAATCCCGCGAAATCTGAAAGTGCTTGCGGGCTAGGCCAGGCGACGCTATACTTAAAGGCTTTTCCGCATTTCCCGCTCCGCGGGGAATTGAAGACCGCGGTCGTTACCGGCCGTTACGCTAGTTCCTACACTGTGCCCGAACGGGCTCCAAAACTGACCGGCACCACAAGGGTGGCGGGAAAAGTTGGATAAGGGTGAAGAATCATGATTCAAATGCAGTCAAGGCTCGACGTGGCCGACAACACGGGTGCGCGCTCCGTCATGTGCATCAAGGTGCTTGGCGGGTCGAAACGTCGCTACGCATCCATCGGCGACGTCATCAAGGTGTCGATCAAAGACGCCGCCCCGCGCGGGCGGGTCAAGAAGGGCGAGGTTTACAACGCCGTGGTGGTCCGTACGTCAAAGGGCGTGCGCCGCAATGACGGCTCTTTGATCAAATTCGACGGCAACGCTGCCGTACTTCTCAATGCCAAGCTTGAGCCGATTGGAACGCGTATCTTCGGGCCGGTCACGCGCGAGCTGCGAACCGAGCGCTTCATGAAGATCGTTTCGCTCGCACCGGAGGTTCTGTAATGGAAAAAATCCGCAAGGGCGACGACGTGATCGTAATCGCCGGGCGCGACAAGGGCAAGCGCGGCAGCGTACTCAGGCGTATCGATGGGACGCATGTTGTTGTCGAGGGCGTAAACACGGTCAAGAAGCACACCAAGCCCAATCCGATGAAAGGCCAGACCGGCGGTGTTGTCGACAAGACGATGCCCATCGACGTTTCGAACGTCGCAATTTTCAACCCCTCGACCCAGAAGGCGGATCGGGTGGGCTTCAAGGTTCTCGACGACAGTCGCAAGGTGCGGATATTCCGTTCGACCGGCGCTGAAGTCGACGCCAAATAAGTACGCAAGAGGTATCCAGGATGGCGCGTCTGCAACAGCAATACAAAGAACAGATTGTTCCTGATCTGATGTCTAAGTTCGCCTTCAAGTCGGTCATGGAGGTTCCGCGGATCACCAAGGTAACGTTGAATATGGGTGTATCTGAGGCCGTGGCCGACAAAAAGGTCATGGATCACGCGGTCGGCGACATGACCAAGATCGCCGGCCAGAAGCCCGTGGTGACTCTTTCCAAAAAGGCTATCGCCGGCTTCAAGATTCGCCAAGGCTACCCCATCGGTTGCATGGTGACCTTGCGGGGAGAGCGGATGTATGAGTTCATCGACCGCTTCGTCACCATCGCCCTGCCGCGCGTGCGCGACTTCCGCGGCATTTCGGGTCGATCGTTCGACGGTCGCGGGAACTACAACATCGGTGTCAGGGAGCAGATCATTTTTCCGGAGATCGAATACGACAAGATCGACGCGATCCGTGGCATGAACATCAGTATCACGACCACCGCGAAGACCGACGAGCATGCGCGCGCGTTGCTTGCCGCATTTCGCTTTCCGTTCAAGACATAAGGCGACCACGATGGCCAAACTTTCCCTCATCAACCGCCAGGTCAAGCGCGAGCAGCAGGTCAAGAAGTACGCGCCCAAGCGCAAGGCTCTTCTTGCGATCATCAACGACACCAAGCGCACCGACGAGGAGCGCATGGAGGCGCGGCAGAAGCTCCAATCGCTGCCGCGCGATGCTAGCCCGACGCGCTTGCGGAATCGTTGTGAACTTACCGGCCGCCCGCGCGGCACCTTCCGGAAGTTCGGCCTGGCGCGCAACAAGCTCCGCGAGGTGGCGATGCGGGGTGAGGTTCCGGGTCTGGTCAAGGCCAGCTGGTAAGGCGAATGAAACAGGTTAGGAGAAACAAGTCATGAGCATGAGCGATCCAATCGCCGATATGCTGACCCGTATCCGCAACGCGCAGTCCGCTGAGAAAGGCCAAGTCGCGATGCCTTCCTCGAAACTGAAGCTTTCAATCGCAAAGGTCCTCAAGGACGAAGGCTACATCGACGACTATGTTGTTCGTGAAGATGCCGGCAAGGCCGAACTGACCATCGCCCTCAAGTATTACTCGGGCAAGCCGGTCATCGACCGCATCGAACGGATTAGTCGGCCCGGTTTGCGTATCTACAAAGGGAAGGAAGACATTCCCCGCGTAATGAACGGCTTGGGTGTCGCGATTCTCTCAACCTCCAAAGGCGTCATGACCGACCGGAAGGCGCGTGCCTCGGGCGTTGGTGGCGAAGTCCTTTGCGTAGTCGCCTAAGGGAGAACGGCACATGTCAAGAGTTGGCAAGAACCCGGTAGCTCTTCCCCAAGGCGTGGAAGCGACTATCGATGCCGGTCAGATCACCGTTAATGGCCCGCTTGGTTCGTTGACGCAGGCGATCAACAGTGCGGTTTCCATCGTCAAGGACGGGGAGAGCCTGAAAGTCGTGCCCGCGAACGATTCCCGTAACGCGGATGCGATGTCGGGCACTTTCCGCGCGTTGGTGAACAACATGGTCCAGGGCGTGACCAAGGGCTTCGAGAAAAAGCTCACGCTGGTTGGCGTCGGGTATCGTGCGCAGGCGCAGGGCGACAAGCTGAATCTGTCGCTGGGCTTTTCCCACCCGGTCGTACATACCATGCCCAAGGGCGTCAAGTGCGAGACCCCGCAACAGACCGAAATTCTGATCAAGGGTATCGACCGGCAGCAAGTTGGCCAGGTTGCCGCCGAAGTGCGCGCCTATCGCCCGCCGGAGCCCTATAAGGGCAAGGGCGTCCGTTACGCCGATGAGCGCGTGATCATCAAAGAGACCAAGAAGAAGTAAGGGGTCATCACCATGGACAAGACAGCATCGCGCTTGCGGCGCGCAAAACAAACGCGGCATAAGATCGCCGAGCTTAAGGTCAATCGCCTGACGGTTCATCGCACGAATAGCCACATCTACGCTCAGGTCATCGGCTCCGGCCGTGTCCTCGCAAGTGCCTCCACCAACGAAGCGGAGGTTCGCAAGGCGCTGGCCAATGGCGGCAATGCTCAAGCCGCTGCTGTGGTGGGTAAACGGATCGCCGAAAAGGCGCAAGCCGCCGGGGTGACCGCGGTCGCATTCGATCGGTCCGGGTTTGCTTACCATGGCCGCGTCAAGGCGTTGGCCGAAGCCGCGCGTGAAGCCGGCCTCAAGTTCTAGGCGGAAAAAATATGGCAAAGATGCAAAAGGTACAAGCCGGCGCCGAAGGCCGCGATGACGGCCTGAAGGAAAAGATGATCGCGGTCAACCGCGTCACTAAGGTGGTCAAGGGCGGCCGCATTCTGGGTTTCGCGGCACTGACCGTCGTCGGTGACGGTGATGGCCGGATCGGCATGGGCAAGGGTAAGTCGCGCGAAGTGCCGGTAGCGGTTCAGAAGGCGATGGAGGAGGCGCGTCGCAAGATGGTCAAGGTGTCTTTGAAGAACGGCACCCTGCAGCACGCCATCGTGGGTGTCCACGGTGCGGCGAAGGTGTTCATGCAGCCGGCCAGCGAAGGCACGGGCATCATCGCCGGCGGCCCTATGCGCGCGGTGTTCGAAGTGGTGGGTGTAACCAATGTCTTGGCGAAATGCCAGGGGTCGACCAATCCCTATAACGTTGTACGAGCTACCTTAGACGGCCTGACCAAGATGACGACCCCCGCTGAAGTTGCCGCCAAGCGCGGCAAGACAGTGGAAGAAGTACTCGGCACCTGAGGAGCACCACATGACAGCAAAGAAAACCCTGACCGTCACACTCGTAAAGAGCCCGAACGGTACCAGCGAAAAGCACCGCGCGACCGTTCGGGGCCTCGGCTTGCGGCGTTTGAATTCCTCGCGCGTGCTTGAAGATACGCCTGCGGTTCGGGGAATGATCAACCGGGTGTATTACCTGGTCAAGGCGCAGTAATCCTTTCCACATGTGATACACGGACTCGACATGAAACTCAATACGCTCAAGCCGGCTGAAGGCGCAAAGCACGCGAAGCGCCGCGTCGGGCGCGGCATAGGATCTGGTATCGGCAAGACGGCAGGCCGCGGTCACAAAGGCCAGAAGTCTCGTGCCGGCGGCTTCCACAAAGTCGGTTTCGAGGGCGGCCAGATGCCTCTGCAGCGTCGCCTCCCCAAGCGGGGTTTCTTTTCGCGGTCGCGCGAGTTCGTGGCAGAAGTGCGCCTAAACGAGCTTCAGGCCGTTCAAGGCAACGAAGTGTCCTTGGCAAGCCTCAAGGCGGCCGGAGTGGTCCCGTCCCTGGCTTTGCGGGCGAAGGTCATCCTTTCCGGCAAGATCGAAAAAAGCGTCAAGCTGCTTGACGTGTCGGCAACCAAGGGTGCCAGGGCTGCTATTGAGGCTGCGGGCGGTTCGGTCGCTGATGCGGCGTAATCGTCGGATAACCGAAAATTTCGGGATTGATCGCGCGTGGCTACTGATGCAATGACCGTTGCCAAGTCTGGCAAGTTCGGCGACTTGAAGCGCCGTCTGGTCTTCCTTTTGCTCGCGCTCTTGGTGTACCGGATCGGCGCGCACATTCCTGTTCCAGGCATCGACCCGACGCAACTGGCGGAGTTGTTCAAGCAGAACCAGGGCGGCATTCTGGGCATGTTCAACATGTTTTCCGGCGGTGCGCTCTCGCGCTTCACCATTTTTGCGCTCGGGATCATGCCGTACATCTCATCTTCGATCATCATGCAGCTGCTTACGGTGGTATATCCCCCGTTCGAAGCGCTCAAGAAGGAAGGAGAGGCGGGCCGGCGCAAGATCACCCAATACACCCGCTATGCAACAGTGTTCCTGGCTTTTTTTCAGGCCTTCGGTATCTCCGTGGCTCTTGAGGCGCAGCCCGGCTTGGTCATGGATCCCGGTGTGCTTTTCAGGTTCGTAACCGTGTCGACCCTTGTGACGGGCACCATGTTCCTGATGTGGCTCGGCGAGCAGATTACCGAACGCGGGCTGGGTAATGGTATTTCGATCATTATCTTTGCAGGCATCGCGGCTGGCTTGCCGAGCGCGATCGGAGGCCTGCTGGAACTGGTCCGTACCGGCGCGATCAACGCGCTTTCCGCGATTTTCATTGTTCTTCTCGTCGTTGCGGTCACTTTTGCGGTCGTCTTCGTGGAGCGCGGGCAGCGCAAGATCCTGGTCAATTACGCGAAGCGACAGGTCGGCAACAGGGTCTACGGTGGTCAATCCTCTCACCTTCCGCTCAAGCTGAACATGTCCGGCGTGATCCCGCCAATCTTCGCGTCGTCCATCATCCTATTCCCCGCAACGATCACTAGTTGGTTCTCCTCAGGAGACCAGCTTCGTTGGCTCAAGGACATAGCCGGTACGCTGTCGCCCGGGCAGCCGATCTACGTGATGCTTTACGCTGCCGCGATCGTCTTTTTCTGTTTCTTCTACACGGCGCTCGTGTTCAACAGCAAGGAGACGGCCGAGAACCTGAAGAAGAGCGGTGCCTTCGTGCCTGGGATTCGACCCGGGGACCAGACCGCCAAGTATATCGACAAGATCCTGATGCGTCTGACCTTAACCGGAGCGGTATACGTCACGTTGGTCTGTCTTCTCCCCGAATTCCTCATTCTGAAATGGAACGTGCCGTTCTACTTCGGCGGGACATCGCTGTTGATCATCGTGGTCGTGACAATGGATTTCATGTCGCAGGTCCAGGCCTACATCATGTCCCACCAGTACGAGTCGTTGCTGAAGAAGGCGAATTTCAAAGGCGGAATGTTCTAGACAAGATCAAGGGCGGTACACGACTGAATGGCTAAGGAAGATGTCATCCAGATGCAGGGCGAAATCGTCGAAACCCTGCCCAACGCCACGTTTCGGGTGAGGCTCGAAAACGGCCATGTTGTTCTGGGACACATTTCCGGGAAAATGCGAATGCACTACATCCGCATTCTCCCTGGCGATAAGGTGACGGTGGAGCTGACACCTTATGATTTAACCAAGGCGCGCATCGTGTTTCGCGCCAAGTAACGCGGCCTCACTGGCTCACACACGGCCTGGGCTGGAACGAATCGAAAAGAGAGTCGAGGACAACATGAAAGTACTGGCTTCGGTCAAGAAAATCTGTCGTAACTGTAAGATCATCAAGCGAAAGGGCGTCGTGCGGGTTATCTGCACCGACCCCCGGCACAAGCAGCGTCAGGGCTGAGCCCCGGATCCCGAATTCGTCAGACGCTAAAGAACTCTAGTTGAAGGACACGACATGGCTCGTATCGCAGGCATCAACATTCCCAACCATCAGCACGCGGAGATCGCGTTGACGGCCATATACGGCATCGGCCGCCCGCGCGCGCGAGCGATCTGCGTGGCCTCCGGAGTGACACCGTCTCTCAAGATGAAGGATCTCACCGATGCGCAGGTCGACCGGCTGCGCGAGCAGGTCGGCAAGTTCATTGTCGAGGGCGACCTGAGGCGTGAGGTGTCGATGAACATCAAGCGCCTGATGGATCTCGGCTGCTACCGCGGGGTCCGCCACAAGCGCGGCCTGCCCGTGCGCGGCCAGCGTACCCGCACCAACGCACGTACCCGCAAGGGACCGCGCAAGGCGCGCAATGCGATCGCCGGCAAATAGGCAATAGCGCTTCAAGTTCCAACGCTGGTTAGGAAACACACATGGCAACCAACAAGCAGCAGGCTGCATCCACGCGGGTGCGCAAGAAGGTCAAGAAGAACGTCGCCGAGGGCATCGCCCATATCCATGCGTCGTTCAACAACACCATCATCACCATCACCGACCGCCAGGGCAATGCGCTGTCGTGGGCAACTTCCGGCGGCGCCGGCTTCAAGGGCTCGCGCAAATCCACGCCGTTTGCCGCGCAGGTTGCCGCGGAGGCGGCCGGCAAGGTTGCCGTGGAGTGCGGTGTCAAGAATCTCGAGGTACGCATCAAGGGACCCGGCCCCGGCCGCGAGTCCTCGGTGCGTGCATTGAACGCGCTGGGAATGAAGATTTCCAGCATTACCGACGTGACGCCGGTACCGCACAACGGGTGCCGGCCTCCCAAAAGGCGCCGCATCTAGCAACTTGAGTGCGGTCTGCCGTCCCGCGCAGGCTAGTGGGGCGGTGTCTCTCTTGGCGTCGAACCCCGTTGTGAATTATGAATTGGGGAAAGTAAATCCATGGCTCGCTACACCGGCCCTAAGTGCAAACTCTCGCGGCGCGAGGGCACAGATCTATTTCTGAAGAGCGCCCGAAAGGCTTTTTCGGACAAATGCAAGTCGGAGGTTGCTCCCGGCCAGCATGGCCTGAAGTCGGGCCAACGCCTTTCCGATTACGGCAAGCAGTTGCGCGAAAAGCAGAAGGTCCGTCGCATGTACGGCGTACTCGAGCGCCAGTTCCGCCGTTACTACGCTGAGGCGGTCCGCCGCAAGGGCAATACCGGCGAGAACCTGCTGCATCTTCTCGAGACGCGTCTCGACAACGTTGTCTACCGGATGGGTTACGGTTCAACCCGTGCCGAGGCGCGGCAGCTTGTCGGACACAAGGCCATCGAGGTCAACGGCAAGACTGTCAACATCGCATCGGCGCAGATCAAGCCTGGCGACGTGGTTTCAGTGCGCGAAAAATCCCGCGGTCAGTTGCGCATCAAGGATGCGGTGTCACTCGCCGAGCAGGCCGGCTTCCCGTCGTGGGTGCAGGTCGATACCGCGAAGATGACGGGAACCTTCAAGGCGCTGCCTGACCGTAGCGAGATTGCCCAGGACGTCAACGAGAGTCTGGTTGTCGAGCTCTATTCGCGCTGATCGCCCTGACCGGGCGATGCACATGCTGTCGATTATTTTGATTGGAAGGATCACATGGCTAACACGGGTTTTCTGAAGCCGAAGATCGTCAATGTCGAGGACCTCGGACCCTCGCACGCCAAGGTTACGATGGAACCGTTCGAGCGCGGTTATGGTCACACGCTCGGCAACGCACTGCGCCGCGTTTTGTTGTCATCGATGGATGGCTATGCCCCCACGGAAGTGACCATTGCGGGTGTCGTACATGAGTATTCAACCATCGAGGGTGTTCAAGAGGACGTGGTCGACATCCTTCTCAACCTCAAGGGCGTGGTCATGAAGCTCGAGGGGCGCGATGAAGTGCTGCTCAATCTAAGGAAATCCGGTGCCGGTGCGGTGACGGCCAAGGACATTGAAATCCCGCACGATGTGCGCATCATCAACCTTGACCATCACATTGCACATCTGGCCGGCAATGGCAAGCTCGACATGCAGATCAAGGTCGAGCGTGGTCGCGGGTATGTCCCGGGCAACGTGCGTATCGTGGGTGATGAGGAAACCAAGACCATCGGCAAGATCGTGCTTGATGCCTCCTACAGCCCGGTGCGCCGAGTCTCATATGCGGTCGAGTCCGCACGGGTGGAACAGCGTACCGACCTGGATCGTCTGGTGGTCGACATCGAAACCAACGGCGTCATCGAGCCCGAAGAGGCGGTTCGCAAAGCCGCACGCATCCTTGTAGAGCAACTGCAGGTATTTGCGGCACTAGAGGACACCAAGGAAGCGCCGACCGGTGGAAACAAGCCTGGCGTGATCGATCCGATACTTCTGCGCCCGGTCGACGATCTCGAGCTGACGGTGCGCTCCGCCAATTGCCTGAAGGCGGAGAACATCTACTACATCGGCGATTTGATCCAGCGCACCGAGAACGAACTCCTCAAGACGCCCAACCTCGGTCGCAAATCGTTGAACGAAATCAAGGAAGTACTGGCTTCGCGTGGCCTTACCCTCGGCATGAAGCTCGAGAACTGGCCGCCTGCGGGCCTTGAAAAAGCCTAAGGGGCATACATCATGCGTCACGGACACGGACTCAGAAAACTCAACCGCACCTCGGCGCATCGCGTCGCGATGCTTCGCAACATGACGGTTTCGCTGCTTAAACACGAGGTCATCAAGACCACTTTGCCGAAGGCCAAGGAGTTGCGGATGATGGCCGAACCCATTATCACCCTAGGGAAGAATCCTTCTCTGGCCAACAAGCGCTTGGCGTTCTCCCGGCTGCGCGATCGCGACATGGTCGTCAAGCTGTTCGGTGAACTTGGGCCGCGTTTTGCAAAGCGTAATGGCGGATATTTGCGTATCCTCAAGTATGGTTTCCGTAAGGGTGACAATGCCCCCATGGCATTGGTTGAACTGCTGGACCGCCCGGAGGTTACCGAGCCTTCAGCAGCTGCGGGATCCTGATCGAATCAGCATTCACGAAAAGCCGGGCAACGCCCGGCTTTTTTTCGGCCGTGCGAGATGCAGTCAGCCACCCAAAAAGCGCGCAAGCGACCGCTGCGCAAGGGAGTTTGCGCAATCCCCAGGAGGATCCAATGGACGACGTCTGGCTGATCATTTGCAACTGCCCTGATGCGACTTCAGCGGACGCGCTGGCGACGAGTCTCGTTGAAGACGGCGTAGCCGCATGCGTCAACGTAATGACGGGCTGCGCGTCAATCTATCGCTGGAGGGGCGCAGTGGAACGCGCCAGCGAGGTAACGATCCTGATCAAGACCACCCGAGGCAAATACGCCAAAGTCGAGTCGCTGATCCGCGCCCAGCATCCGTATGAAGTACCCGAGATCCTCGCTATTCCGGCAGTCGCGGGACTTCCCGCTTACCTCGATTGGGTACGGGGCGAAACGCTTGAGTGAACCACGCACAACTGCCCTCTCGCCGCGCGGGCCGGCTTAACATCCGCCTGCCTCAAGCGGATGCTAAGCCGGCCCCATGTCTTCGCGCAGCCAGCGTGCCGCATCGAGCGCAAAATAGGTGAGTACGCCGTCCGCACCGGCCCGTTTGAAAGCAAGCAAAGACTCCATGGCAACCGTTCGCTCATCCAGCCAACCGTTCTGCGCAGCCGCCTTGAGCATCGCATACTCGCCGCTGACCTGATAGACAAAGGTCGGTGCCTTGAACTCATCCTTCACGCGCCGAACAATATCCAGGTAAGGCATGCCCGGCTTGACCATCACCATGTCCGCGCCCTCGGCAAGATCGAGACCCACTTCCCACAGGGCTTCGTCGGTGTTGGCGGGATCCATCTGGTAGGTCTTCTTGTTAGACTTGCCCAGATTCTTCGCCGAGCCTACGGCGTCGCGAAATGGTCCGTAAAACGCCGATGCATACTTCGCCGAGTACGCCATGATCTGCACCAACTCGCGCCCACCCGCATCGAGCGTCTTGCGGATTGCTCCTATACGCCCGTCCATCATGTCCGAAGGCGCAACGATGTCAACGCCGGCATCGGCCTGAATTTTCGCCTGGCGGCACAGGATGTCGACGGTCACTTCGTTCTTGATGTAGCCGGCATCGTCGATCACGCCATCCTGTCCATGGCTGGTGTACGGGTCCAGCGCGACATCGCACAGCACACCCAGTTCGGGAAAACGCGCCTTGAGCGCGGAAACGACGCGCGGAACCAGTCCGTCTGGGTTTTCGGCTTCCCGTCCATCAAGCGACTTCCTGGCCTGATCGATCACGGGAAACAGCGCCATGCAGGGCACACCCGCCTTGAGCGTCATCTCGGCCACCCCGAGCAGCCTGTCCAAGGTATATCTGGAAACGCCCGGCATCGACGGCACCGCTTGAACCACGTTTGATCCGACATCGCGTTCGTCCAGGACAAAAACAGGATAGATCAAATCGTTGGTTGTCAGAACGTTCTCTTGCACCATGCGCCGCGCAAACTCGGTCCGGCGATTGCGGCGCATCCGACGTTCCGGAAAATTTCCCAAAATATTCATATTGTTATCCCTGAAAGTCTGTTTGAATCCCAAGTGAACCCACCAATCAACGAATGAGGTTCAGGGTTATTCCCAGTTGCTTCTCATCCTGGCTTGCTTAAGATATGCCCTAGACGTTTGCGCGTCTCCCGCTTTTCCTCCCTGAGCGGGTGCCTTATTCTAGAGGCCTTTATGGCCGTGGAGTGCGTGAGTTCTCCACGGCCTAATTTTTTGCGGGGCGCCTCCTTCTGCGTCGGTTCGGGGAACCCAAGCCAAACCGCCAATACCTCGGCCATAGCCTCGACACCCGTCTTCTTCAGGCTCGAAAACAGGCTTGCGCTGCACATGGGCCCGTACTTTGCCATTTCACCCTGCACTTTAACGAGCACCCGGGTTTGCTCGCTTCGCCCAAGCTTGTCTGCCTTGGTCAACAAGGCATGAACGGGAATGCCGCGCGGCGTGAACCAATCAAGCATCTGGCAATCGAGTTCGGTCAACGGCCGCCTCGCGTCCATGATGAGGACAAGCCCCACCAACGGCGCACGGCTCTGCAGGTATCCGGAGAGGAAACCGCCCCAGCGCTTGTGTTCGGCCTTCTGGACCTTCGCATAACCATATCCCGGCAGGTCCACCAGGAACCGGTCCGCGCCCAAGGCGAAGTAGTTGAGCTGCTGGGTCCTGCCTGGTGTCTTGCTCGTGAAGGCGAGCCGCCGCTGGTTGGCCAACGTATTGATCGCACTGGATTTTCCAGAATTGGAACGGCCGACAAATGCAACCTCGGCCGATGACGGAAACGTAAGGTCGCTGAGTTTGGCGGCGGTAATGAAAAAGGCTGCCCGATGCAGAAATGACATGAAATAAGGACTCTCTTTTGGGGTGCCGGCAGCAAGCCTTCTCGCACTGCGAACGATTCACAATATGAGGCGGCTGGACACTTACGGTAGAATATAGAGTTTGCCGCGTTTGCGTTCCATCGGCGACCCATTTTTCGCATCCAAACAATGAAAACTGCATTTACGTTTCTCGCCACGACGGTGTTGGTTTCCGCATCCGCCCTAGCCGCCCAACCGGCTGCGGCGCCAAAGGCAGACGCTGCAAAAGGGGCGCAGATCGCCACGCAGGTGTGTGCCGCCTGCCACAACCCCGACGGCAACAGCGCGGTTGCGGTCAATCCGAAGCTTGCCGGCCAGCATCCGGAATACATCGCCAAGCAGCTGGCCGACCTGAAGGCCAACAAGACACGCAAGAACGCCGTCATGCTGGGATTTGCCAGCGGCATGTCTACCGAAGACATGCGCAACGTGGCCGCCTACTACGCCGAGCAGAAGCCCAAGGATGGCTCCGCGCGTAGCCCCGATAGCGCAAAGCTGGGTGAGAAGATTTACCGGGGCGGCATCGCGGATAAAGGGGTTGCGGCCTGTGCTGGCTGCCACGGTCCCGCAGGGGCAGGCATCCCGGCCCAGTATCCTCGCCTTGCGGGGCAGTGGGCGGACTACACCAAGGCGCAGCTGATTGCGTTCCGTGCTGGTGAACGGGCCAACGATCCCGCCGGCATGATGCGCGGTGTCGCCGCACGCATGTCAGATGCAGAAATGGCTGCCGTGGCCGACTACATCGCCGGGCTCAAGTACGCAAAGTGATGTTTTGACCGGCGGTCGGCACACGCGGCCGTCGGGCGGGTTTTGCTCGCGCTGCCCGGCCGCACTTGATCGCCGCCACCGCAGATCGAGACGCACATCGCGCCTCTGGCGCTCAATCAGCGGACGACGTAAAGCATGCCTGGCGCGACGAACAATTCATCGGGCGCCACGCGATACCGATAATCCTTCGGCACAATGCGGTCGTAATCGAAGCGTCTGTTGCGAACGACGACAAACTCGTAGAGGCGGTGATTGCCCCACTGACCGATCGTCGGGCCTGTGAACTCGAATTCGGGCAAGTCATCAATGACAAGCCCCAGCAATGCAGGATGACGGAAACCGTCGAACCGGCGGAAGTGCCTGTTGATCGTCCATAAGGCGAGTGTCAGCAGGGCAATCGGCCCCAGCATCGCCAGTACCAACTCAAGCATGTTGCCGCTGCTCCGGTCAGGGATCGTGATGGCATTGTGATATCCAAGACTCTTGGAGGGGGCGCCGTTTAGCGCAGGATAGCCGGTCCAATTCGCCGCATACGCATGTAACAATCAAAGCCATGCAACATTTCGACGTGGCTGTGATCGGCGCCGGTGCAGCCGGAATGATGTGCGCCGGCGTGGCCGGGCAACGCAACCTGCGGGTGGTGCTGATCGACCATAGCGAGCAACCCGGCGAAAAAATCCGGATCTCCGGCGGCGGCCGATGCAACTTCACGAACCTGAACGCGGGCCCCGCCAATTTTGTTTCGTCAAACCCCAGGTTCTGTCGTTCGGCGCTGGCGGGCTACGGCCCGGCCGACTTCATCGCGCTGGTGCGACAGCATCGAATCGCTTTCCATGAGAAGCATCGCGGCCAATTGTTTTGCGACGATTCGGCCGCGGCCATCATCGAGATGCTGCGCGAGGAATGCGCAACCGGGCGGGTTCAATGGCGCCTCGGAGCCCGCGTCGAGGCGCTTGGTCTGGCTGCAGGCGGCTTCGTGCTCGAGACGACTGCCGGCACCATGCGTGCCCGCTCAGTAGTGGTTTCCACGGGTGGGTTGTCGGTCCCCAAAACCGGCGCGACGGACTTCGCCTTCAGGACTGCGCGCCAATTTGGGCTCAAAGTGATCGAACCGCGCCCCGGCCTCGTGCCGCTCACCTTCGACGCCGCGGTTACGAGCGGCTTCACCGGCCTCGCGGGTGTTTCCCTCGAGGTCGACATCACCTGCCGCGGCCCGTTCGGGCGCGGTACTTTTCGCGAAGACCTGCTGTTCACCCACCGCGGAATCTCCGGCCCGGCGGGCCTGCAGATTTCCAACTATTGGGCGCAGGGCAATGATGTTGAGGTCGACTTGATGCCGGGGTTCGACTGGGATGATCTGCTGGCCCACAAGGGGCGCTTTCGCGGGCATGCGGCCGCGCACTTGGCACCCCACGTGCCGCGCCGCATTGCGGACCACTGGTCGGCAATCGCGTTGCACGCGGAAGAACGCCTGCGCCCCATGGCCGATCTTCCTGACCGCGCACTGCGCGCGCTTGCTGCCCGCGTTTCCGCATGGCGTGCCCCGGTTAGCGGCACGGAAGGCTTTCGCAAGGCTGAAGTGACACTGGGGGGCGTCGATACGCGAGAACTGTCGTCGCGCACGCTTGGGGCCAATCGCGTTCCGGGCCTGCATTTCATCGGCGAGGCGGTAGACGTCACCGGCTGGCTGGGGGGCTATAACTTTCAATGGGCATGGGCGTCGGCGGTCGCCTGCGCACGCGCCCTTTGACCCTGCCGCGGGTCAGCAGGCGATGCGCTCCAACGCGAACAGGTCCTCCACCTTTTCACGCTCTCGTACCAGATGGCAACGGTCGCCGTCGACCATCACCTCGGCGGCTCGCGGCCGAGTGTTGTAATTTGACGACATCACCATGCCGTAGGCGCCGGCCGACATCACCGCCAAAAGCTCTCCCGGGGCGGTAGAGAGTGAACGGCCCTTGCCCAGGAAATCGCCAGATTCGCATACCGGCCCTACCACGTCTGAAATCAGCGCCGGCCCACCCAATTTCCGAACCGGAAGAATCTCGTGATGGGCCGAATACAGCGAGGGCCGCAGCAGATCGTTCATTGCTGCATCGACGACGGTGAAGTTGCGCGCAGGCGCAGTCTTGACGAACTCGACCCGCGTCAGCAGGACGCCGGCGTTGCCAACCAAGTTCCGTCCCGGCTCGAACATGAGTTTCAGGCGGCGACTTCCGATCCGGCGCAGGACTTCGCGCATGTAGGCTGCGGGATCCGGCGCCGATTCGTCGCTGTAACGGATTCCCAATCCACCGCCGAGGTCCAGATGGCTGATGCTGATGCCGTAGCCCGCCAAGACATCGATGAGCGCGAGCATCCTGTCCTGAGCCTCGTACAACGGAGCCGGATCGATCAACTGCGATCCGATGTGGCAATCGACTCCGACGATTCTCACCGCAGGCATGCCCGCGGCGCGCCGATAGAGTTCGACAGCGGTCGGGATATCGACACCGAACTTGTTTTCCTTTAATCCGGTGGAAATGTAAGGGTGTGTCCCGGCGTCCACGTCCGGATTGACACGGATCGAAATGGGCGCGACCACGCCACACGCGGCCGCGACACTTGCCACCCTGTCTAGCTCCGGCGCCGATTCGAGGTTGAAGCACAGGATGCCGTGCGCAAGGGCCAGTGCGATGTCAGCCTCGGTCTTGCCCACGCCGGAGAAAATCACCTTGCCGGGTGCACCACCGATGGCAAGAACGCGCTTGAGTTCGCCGCCGGAGACGATGTCGAATCCCGCACCCAGGCGCGCAAAGGTGTCGAGTACCGCGAGATTCGAGTTTGCCTTCATCGCGTAGCAGACCAGGGCATCGCGCCCTTCGAGTTCCTGCGTGAACTCACGCCACGCGGCGGTCAGCGCGGCGCGCGAATAGACGTAGGTGGGCGTTCCGTACTCGGAGGCGATGCGGGCCAGCGGCACTTCTTCGGCGTGCAGGCTGCCGGATCGATATTCGAAGAACCTGAAGCCGCTCATCGATTGCCGTCCTCGTCTGTATTTGCCCTATCATTTCGCGGGGGCAGGGCGCCCGGTCCCGGCGCAGTTGCGGGCGCAGTTGAACGTGGGGTCGCACCGCGATTCTGGCGATCAAAAGCCGGATCGCCCGGTTTGCCTGGTATGTACAACGGCCCGCGATGACCGCAGGCGGCGAGAATGCAGGCGATGCTCAGCAGTGAGATAGTGCGCACGTCAACCACAGTCAGGTAAGGTCAAGAAGGATTATGACGGAAACGGAATTCATGGCATTGAGCCGGCAGGTCCTCGACCGCATCGAGGAGGCATTGGACGCGGCCGACATCGACGTCGACCTCGACCGCAAAGGAGACGGCATTCTCGAGGTCGAATTCGCGGGCGGCTCGAAGCTTGTCATCAACAGCCAGACGCCAATGAGGCAAATATGGGTGGCGGCGCGTTCAGGCGGGTTTCATTTCGCGCCGCAGGATGAGCGGTGGGTCGATACCCGCAGCGGCGAGCTACTGCAGGCGCTGCTTGCAAGGGTCACCCTCGAGCAGTCAGGGGCGGCGGTTCGCTTCGGATAGGTTGTACACGGTGGCGGGGAGCCGACCATGAGCGGCTTTTGAGCAGCTAGTTGCGTATTTCGTCCGCCTTTTTTTCGCCCTCCGGTGTGCCGTCCGACAAGCCCAAGGATTGCACGCTGCCCTCGCCCGGCGCAAACTCGCTGTAGTACCACTCGCCCCCCACGTTGATAAGCCCCTCGGGCGGTCGAGGCATCGATTCCGGCACGCCTTTGAGCGCCCTCTGCATGTAGGCGATCCAGATCGGCAACGCGGCGACGCCGCCGGTTTCCTGGCTGCCCATCTTCTTGGGCTGGTCGAATCCAATCCAAGCGATGCCCACCATAGAGGATTGGAAACCGGCGAACCAGGCGTCCACGTGGTCGTTGGTGGTGCCGGTCTTGCCGGCCAAGTCGGCGCGCTTGAGCATGGCGCCGGCGCGCGCGGCCGTACCGAAGCGCGTCACATCGTTCATCATGCTGGTCATGATGAAGGCGTTACGCGCATCGATAACGCGGGTGGATTCATCGCCCGCCCTGACCGGCTTCGCCTCCGCGAGCACCTTGCCCGTGTCGTCGGTGATACGGCTGATGATGTGGGGATTGACGCGGTATCCGCCATTCGAGAATACCGCGTAAGCGCCGACCATCTGCCACGGCGTCACCGAGCCCGCGCCCAATGCCATGGTCAGATACGGGGGGTGCTTTTCCGCATCGAATCCGAACCTTGAGACGTATTCCTGCGCGAACTGCGGCGTGATCTGCTGCAGGATCCGGATCGATACAAGGTTTTTCGATTTGGCCAGCGCTGCGCGCATACGCATGGGGCCTTCGAACTTGCCGTCGTAGTTCTTGGGTTCCCACAATTGGCCACCCGTCAGCGCGGGGTCGATGTAGATGGGTGCGTCGTTGATCAGGGTGGACGGTGTCAGCCCGCGCTCGAGCGATGCGGAATAGATGAAAGGTTTGAAGCTTGAACCGGGTTGTCGCCAAGCCTGCGTGACGTGATTGAATTTGTTGACGTTGAAGTCGAAGCCGCCTACCAGCGCGCGGACAGCGCCATCCTCCGGACTCATGGACACGAAAGCCGCCTCGATCTCGGGCATTTGGATGATTTGCCATGCGCCTTTCTCGTCTTGGGTTGCCCTGATGACGGCGCCCCTGCGGATGCGGCGGTTGGGCGGCGCCTTGTCTGTCAGCGCGTTGGCCGCGAATTTGAGGCCGTCGCCGCTGATCTGCAGCGGCTCGCCGCCACGGCGGTAGGCACGCACCAGCTTCGGGCTTGCTTCCAGGACGACCGCGGCAATCAGGTCCTCGCTGTCGTTGATGTCCTGGAGGGCATCTTCAAGTTCGTCCTCGCTGCCGGACTTGAGCTCGACAAAAGCCTCCGGCCCTCTGTATCCGTGCCGCCTTTCATAGTCCAGCACGGCGCGCCGCAAACCGGCGTGCGCGGCCTCCTGGTCGACCTTGCGGATGGTGGTGTAGACCCGTAAGCCGCGGGTATAGGTTTCGTCACCGAATCGCTCCAGCGCCAGTTGGCGCGCCATTTCCGCTACGAAATCGGCCTTGACCGGGAAGTCGTTGACTTCGCGCTTGACATTGAGCGGTTCCTTGGTCGCCGCGGCATGCTGCTCCGAAGTCAGGAAGCCGAGTGATTTCATCCGGTCGAGGATGTAGACCTGGCGCGTCCTGGCCCGGCGCGGATTGACCACCGGATTGAACGCAGACGGTGCCTTGGGCAAGCCTGCCAGCATTGCCGCCTCAGCGGCGGAAATCTGTTTCAGGGGCTTTCCGAAGTAGATTTGGGCGGCGGACGCAAAGCCGTAGGCGCGCTGGCCGAGGAAGATCTGGTTGATGTAGATCTCGAAAATCTTGTCCTTGGACAAGGTCGACTCGATTTTCAGCGCCAACAGCGCTTCATAGAACTTGCGGGTGTAGGTTTTCTCGCTGGAGATGAAAAAGTTGCGTGCGACCTGCATGGTGATCGTCGAGGCGCCTTGTTGCCGGCCCGGACTGGTGATGTTCGATAGGGCGGCTCGAAGCACGCCCAGGATGTCGACGCCTCCGTGCTGGTAGAAGCGATCATCCTCGGCGGCAAGTATCGCCTGTTTCATCAATACCGGAACGTCGGCGAAGCGCACGACGTTGCGTCGTTCCTCCCCGAACTCGCCGAGCAACAAGCCTTCGGCGCTGAAAACCCTAAGGGGAATCTTGGGCTGGTAGTCCGTCAAGGCATAGATCGAAGGGAGCCCGGGATAGGCCCACGCCACCGCGAAGACCACAATCAGAATGCCAACTGCGAGCGGCCCGATGCAAATAGCTGCAATCGCCGCGAGCCACTTCCTCGACCCTATTAACGCCATGATTTCATTGAAAAACCGGATTTTCCAGGGACTTGAAGCGCCGTGGCTTATATCGCTTGAGGATTATAGCGGCCCCATATGCGCAGACACTGGCCGAACATGGCGAAAGCATGACCGCTTGTGTGGTAAATGCGCCACATGACGCGGGAGGGAAAAACATGTTTGCTTGCTTTGCAGTTGCTGTTAGGATTTAATGTAATTTGTGAGTAGTGTCGCTAATCGCTTGTCCGCAAAGGACAAACATTGGTTAACGGTTGGGCAAAGGTTGCAAAAGGGTGCCTGGATGCGGCCCGCTGAGCCGGATTGAATCGCAGCATGTATATCGGTGCTCCGCGGCAGGACTGCTGCGGACGGACGCGTGTCTGTCTGAGTGATTGGAACTCCGGCGCCGGAAGACTTTTTTGGGGGACGACATTTTGGCGTTCGACATTTTCAACCCGAAGGCGCAACCGCTGATCGGACTCGACATCAGTTCGTCATCGGTGAAGATGGTCGAAGTCGCCGATGCGGGCAAGCAGGCCTACAGGATCGAACGCTATGCGATCGAGCCGCTCCCCAAGGACGCCGTGCTCGACGGCAACATCACCAATCTTGAGGCTGTGTCCGAGGCGGTGCGGCGCGGCTGGAAAAAAATGGCCACCCGCACGAAAAACGTGGCCATGGCGCTGCCGGCAGCGGCAGTGATCACCAAGAAGATCATCGTGCCGGCGGGATTGCGCGAGGAGGAACTCGAAGTCCAGGTGGAAACGGAAGCCAACCAGTACATCCCCTTTGCCCTCGACGAGGTCAACCTGGATTTCCAGGTGGTCGGCCCCTCGCCCTCGAGTGCCGAAGAGGTTGAAGTCATCATCGCCGCCTCCCGCAAGGAGAAGGTGGAGGACCGCGTGGCTGCCGCAGAGGCGGCAGGCCTCAAAGCGATCGTCATGGACGTCGAGTCGTACGCGATGCAGACGGCCTTCGAGATGATCGAACAACAGTTGCCCGGCAACGGTGTCGATCAATCCATCGCACTTATCGACGTCGGCGCGAACATGATGAATGTGACGGTGCTGCGCAACAACCAGGCGATTTACAACCGCGAGCAGGCCTTTGGGGGCAACAATCTCACCCAGGACATCCAGCGTGCCTTCGGCATGACTCTTGAGGAGGCCGAATCCAACAAAAAGACCGGCGGGTTGCCTGACAGCTACGAGGGCGACGTACTCAGGCCGTTCATGGAAAACCTGGCCCAGGAAGTGACCCGGGCGATGCAGTTTTTCTTCACGTCCACTTCCTACAACCAAATCGATCACATCGTTCTGGCGGGGGGGTGCGCAGTCATTCCGGGGCTGGACGAAATCGTCGCTACCCGCACGCAGGTCAACACGATTGTGGCCAACCCGTTTGCCAACATGACTCTGTCATCGCGGGTCAAGGCCAAGCAACTGGCGACGGAGTCGCCCGCCCTGATGGTGGCATGCGGCCTGGCGATGCGGAGGTTCGACGAATGATACGCATCAACCTGCTCCCGCACCGCGAACTCAAGCGGCAGGCGCGCCGGCGCCAGTATTACATCCTATGCGCCGCGGTCGCCGGCATCGGAGCGGCGATCATCGGCGCGGTCGGGGCATACATCAGCGCCCAGATTTCGGCTCAAAACGACACCAATGCGTTCATCGAGCGCGAAAACAAGAAGCTCGACGACGACATCAAGGAGATCGCAAAGCTGGAGGATGAGATCCGCGGCCTGAAGGCGCGCCAGAAAGCCGTGGAAGACTTGCAGGGCGATCGCAACCTCCCGGTGCACCTGCTGGACGAACTCGTCAAGGTCACGCCGGAAGGAATATATCTGCGTGGCTTGAAGCAGACCGGGGCGCGTGTCACCATCAGCGGGCTGGCGGCCAACAATGCAAAGGTCGCCGATTACGTTAGGAACCTGACAAAGAACAACTGGCTCGCCGCGCCCGAACTTATCGAGATCAAGGCGGTATCGATCAGCACGGGCGGTGCAGCCAAGCGCCTGAACGAATTCACAATGAGCGTTTCGATCGTCCGGCCCAAGGACCCGGCGCCCGGTGCGGCGCGCGCTGCGCCGGCATCGTCGCCGCTTCCGGGTGCGGCTGGTGGCGCGCCGCCGCCCGTCGCACCCGCGCCCGCCGCTGGCGCAGGCAAAGCCTGAACCGGACGCAGAGGAGCCACATGATGAACATTGCGGATCAGTTCAAGAACGTCAATTGGAAGGACATCGGCAACACGCCGCCCGGTCCCAAGATCGTCACGCTCATCCTCCTGCTGGTCGCGGTAGTGGTCGCGGGATGGTATTTTTACTGGGATGGGCTCAACCAGGAACTTGAGGAGGCGCAAAAGAAGGAGGTCAAGCTCAAGGAAGAATACAAGGTCAAGAAGCAGAAGGCTGTCAATCTTCCTGAACTCAAGAAGCAGTTGATCCAGGTCGGCCAGTATGTGTCGACCCTGGAGAAGCAGCTTCCCAGCAAAGCGGAAATGGACGCGCTCCTCACCGACATCAATCAGGCCGGATTGGGGCGCGGGCTTCAATTCGATCTGTTCCGGCCCGCGACTGTAAACGTCAGGGAGTATTACGCAGAGCAGCCGATTTCCGTTCGCGTTACCGGCAGTTACCATGACCTCGGCGCGTTCGCCAGTGACATCGCGAATCTCAGCCGCATCGTTACCCTGAACGACATCTCCATTTCCACCATGCCCAACAGCACATCGTTGGCGATGGATACGGTTGCGAAGACGTTCCGGTACCTGGATGCCGACGAAATTGCTGCCCAGCGGAAGGCAAAGGCACCGGCTGGAGGTGCGAGAAAATGATCAGGAAAGCATGGCTTGTCGTCCCCCTGCTGATTGCCGGGTGCGGCAGTGGCGAGAACGAGGACATCAAGAAGTGGATGGCGGAGGCCTCGAAGGACATGCGCGGAAAGGTCGAGAAGATCGACGAGCCGAAGAAATATGAGCCTTTCAAGTATGAATCCGACAAGCTGGTTGATCCATTCAACGCGACCAAGGTCACGGCCATGGCTGATGCCGGCAAACAGCCCGGCTCCAAGAATGCGGGTGGCCCGCGACCGGACCTGAGCAGGCCGAAAGAGGTTCTCGAGGCCTTCTCCATCGAAAATCTGCGCATGGTCGGGGCAATGCAGCAAAAGGGCGTTTCGTACGCCATTATCAAGGCTGATTCCAGCCTTCATCGCGTGAAGGTCGGCAACTACATTGGGCAGAATTACGGCAAGATCACCAAGATTACCGAGACCGAGGTCATGGTGCAGGAAATGATCGAGGACGGCAGCGGCGAGTACGTCTATCGCGACAGCACCTTGGTTCTTCAGGAGGATAAGAAATGATGCACGGACGCTCAACCACAGGCTGGCGCCTGCTTACCGCCCTGGGCCTTGCTGTCGCCGCACTGGTAGCCCATGCCCAGAATGCGATCGAGTCGCTGAACGTGTCGCAGCAGGCCGCGTCGGTCATCCTCAAGATCAATCTCAAGGAAGCGCCCAGCAATCCGCCCGCAGGGTTTCTGGTCGCCAATCCACCTCGGGTGGCGCTTGATTTCCCCAATACCGTCAATGCGCTGGGTCGCAACAGCCAGGATATCGGGCAGGGCGAATTGCGCAGTCTCAACGTGGTTCAGGTCGGTGACCGCTCGCGCCTGGTGCTCAATCTGAAGAGCGCCGTGACCTACGATACCAGGGTGGACGGCAAATCCGTGCTGGTCACGATAACGCCTACCGCCGCGGCCAGCGGGCCGGCCCCCATGGCGGCTACGACGTTCGCCGCGCCCAGGGCATCCGACGCCCGCTCCGCCCTGCGGGACATCGATTTTCGTCGTGCCCCTGACGGCTCGGGCCGCGTCGTCGTCGAACTTGCCAACAGCAATACGGGAGTGGACATCCGCCAACAGGGCCAGACCTTGGTCGTGGATTTCCAGAAAAGCCAGTTGCCCGACAACCTGCGCCGTCGTCTCGATGTGGGGGATTTCGCAACGCCCGTCCAGACCATCAACACGTTCGTGCAGGGCGACAATGTACGCATGGTGATCGAGCCCAAAGGTCTCTGGGAGCACAACGCCTACCAGTCCGACACCCAGTTCGTGGTCGAGGTCAAGCCTATCAAGGAGGACCCGAACAAGCTGGTGCAGGGCACACGCGGCGGCTACAACGGCGAAAAGCTGTCGCTGAACTTCCAGAATATCGAAGTCCGCGCGGTACTGCAGGTGATCGCGGATTTCACCAACCTCAACATCATCACCAGCGATACCGTCGGCGGCAACCTGACCTTGCGGCTCAAGGACGTGCCCTGGGACCAGGCCCTTGACATCATCCTGCAGACCCGCGGGCTCGACATGCGCAAGAACGGTAACGTCATCTGGATCGCGCCGCGGGACGAGTTGGCAACCAAGGAAAAGCTTGAGCTCGAGGCCAAGGCACAAATCAGCGACCTGGAGCCTTTGCGTACAGAAAGTTTCCAGCTGAACTATGCCAAGGCGGACGCATTTTCGAAAATCCTCACTGACGACAAGCAGCGAATCCTTTCCAAGCGCGGCAGCGCGGTGTGGGATCCGCGTACCAACCAGCTCTTCATACAGGATGTTTCGAGTCGTCTTGACGAGGTGCGGAAGCTGGTGTCGAAAGTCGATATTCCGGTTCGCCAGGTTCTCATCGAGGCGCGCATCGTCGAGGCGTCGGATACGTTCAGCAAGAACCTTGGCGCCCGGCTCGGGACTGGGGACTTCGCCTTCCTGAACAACACTGCGCTGCGTCCGGGGGCGCCCATCGGGGGTAATACCGGTCTGCGCTTTGGCATGTCCGGGAACTACCTGGGTGTTGGTGAGCAGAGTGGGCAGGCGGCCGTCACCGGCACCAGATTCATACCCAACACACAAAACGTCAGCATGCCGGCGCAAGGTATCAACGGTATCAATGCCGGCACCCTCGCAGTCTCCCTGTTCACAAACAGTCTTTCGAGATTCATCAACCTCGAGATTTCGGCGCTCGAGGCCGAGGGCAAGGGCAAGATCATTTCGGCGCCGCGGGTTCTCACCGCCGACCAGATCGAAGCGACAATCGAGCAGGGCACCGAATTGCCGTATCAGCAGGCCACCAGCAGCGGCGCGACATCGGTGACCTTCCGCAAGGCCAACCTGAGCCTCAAGGTCAAGCCCCAGATAACCCCGGAAGGCAACATCATCATGGACGTGCAGGTCAACAAGGACTCGGTGGGGCAGATCACAACCGCCGGTTTCGCGATCGACACCAAGAACGTCAAGACCCAGGTACTGGTCGACAACGGCGGCACGGTGGTCATCGGCGGCATCTACACGCAAAATGAGCGGGACTCCCTCACCAAGGTGCCGTTCTTCGGCGACCTGCCCGTGTTCGGCAACCTGTTCCGCAATACCCAGCGCCAGAATGACAAGACCGAATTGCTGGTTTTCATCACGCCGCGCGTGGTCAGTGACCGCCTCACCGTGCGCTGACGACCGGCCCTCTGTGAAGCCGGGCGCAATGCCCGGCTTTTTTTTGCCCGGACCGCGGAAACCGCCACGCTACAATCCCGCCTTGTGGACTTCGAATCTCAAAATCTGTACCTGATCGGCCTGATGGGGGCGGGCAAGACGACCATCGGGCGGCTCCTGGCACGCCATTTCGGGCGTCCGTTTTTCGATTCCGACCATGAAATCGAAGCGCGGACCGGCGTCAAAGTGCCGGTGATATTCGAAATCGAGGGTGAGGCAGGATTCCGGCAGCGCGAGTCGCAGGTCATCGCCGAGCTGACGCAGCGCAGCGGCATCGTCCTGGCGACCGGCGGCGGCGCCGTGCTCGATCCCGCCAACCGCGCGGCGTTGCGATCGACCGGCTACGTGATCTACCTGCGCGCCCAGCCGCCCGACCTGTGGCAACGCACCCAGCAGGACCGCAACCGGCCATTGCTGCGCACCGCCGACCCCGAGGCGCGGCTGCGCCAGTTGCATGAAGACCGAGACCCGCTCTACCGCGAAACCGCGCACCTCATCATGGACACCGGGCGCCAGAGCCCGCACCTACTGGCTGGCAAGCTCGAGCAGCAGATTCGGAACACATGGATGAATTGCGCGTAGCGCTCGCCGAGCGCTCCTACCCGATCAGGATCGGCGCTGCGCTCATTGACGAGCCGGCCCATTTTGCGGCGACCGTCAAAGGCCGGGCGGCGATTGTCACCAGCGATCGCATTGCCCCGCTCCTTCTTGCGCGCCTGCGCGCAACGCTCCAGCACGCGCGGGTCCCGGCCATCGAGATTCTTCTCCCTGACGGCGAGGCGGCCAAGACCTGGGAGACGCTCAACCTCGTCTACAACGCCTTGCTCGCGGAGCGCTGCGACCGGGGGACCACGCTGATCGCCCTCGGGGGCGGCGTGGTTGGCGACATCACCGGCTTTGCGGCGGCGACCTACCAGCGGGGTATACCCTTCATCCAGGTGCCGACCACGCTGCTGGCGCAGGTGGACTCCTCGGTGGGTGGAAAGACCGCCATCAATCATCCGCTCGGCAAAAACATGATCGGCGCCTTTTATCAGCCGGTCCTCGTGCTCGCCGATACCGATACACTGGCCACCCTTCCCGAGCGCGAATTCCGCGCCGGGGTAGCGGAGGTCGTGAAGTACGGGTTCATTTACGATGCCGTGTTCCTGGAGTGGCTGGAAAACCATCTAGACGCGCTAATGCGGCGCGAACCGAGGGCGCTTGCCCATGCAATTCGCCGTTCCTGCGAAATCAAGGCTGAAATCGTCGCCCAGGACGAGCGCGAGTCCGGTGTGCGCGCATGGCTCAACCTCGGGCACACATTCGGGCACGCCATCGAGGCAGGGCTCGGGTATGGCCAGTGGCTGCATGGCGAAGCGGTTGCCGCAGGCATGGTGCTGGCCGCTGAACTGTCGGTGAGCATGGGCCTGCTGCAACCCGCCGAGGCACGGCGGGTTCGGGACCTGGTCACACGCGCCGGATTGCCTGCACGCGCGCCTGATCTGGGCGCGGCCCGCTACCTCGAACTCATGCGCGTGGACAAGAAGGCGCAGGGCGGCGCGATACGCTATGTGCTCTTGAAGCGCCTGGGTGAGGCCTGTCTCGACGCGGTGCCTGACGACACGGTCAGCGCCTTGCTCGTTCGCCTGACCAGGGCTTAGGAACCGGATGCGGCGCCTCGCCCCCTATGCCGTCGATTCGGCCGCCAGCGCCGGACGTCGGCATCCCGAGCCACTGGCTGAAGGGCGTTCCGAGTTCCAGCGTGACCGCGACCGGGTCATCCACTCAAGCGCCTTCCGCAGATTGGAGTACAAGACCCAGGTGTTCGTCAATCACGAGGGCGACCTGTTCCGTACCCGGCTCACGCACTCCATCGAGGTCGCCCAGCTGACCCGGTCGATCGCCCGCAGGCTGGATCTGGATGAAGATCTGGCGGAGGCGATTGCCCTGGCGCATGACCTTGGGCACACGCCCTTCGGCCATGCGGGGCAGGACGCCCTCAACGAATGCATGCGCGGCTACGGCGGGTTCGAGCACAACCTGCAAAGCCTGCGGGTGGTCGATATCCTGGAGGAACGCTATGGCGCCTTCGACGGACTGAACCTCACCTTCGAGACGCGCGAAGGCATCCTCAAGCACTGCCAGCCGGATATCGCGGTTACGCTGGGCGAGGTCGGGCGCCGGTTCATCGACGGCACCCAGCCATCCCTGGAGGCGCAGATCACCAATCTCGCCGATGAGATCGCCTACAACAACCATGACATCGATGACGGCCTGCGTTCCGGCCTGATTTCCGTCGATCAACTGGAGCAAGTACCGCTGTTCAAGCGCCATTTCGACGAGGCCTGCACGCTGTTTCCAGCGGCCGGGGAGCGCCGCCGTGTCAACGAAACCATCCGCCGCATGATCAACACCCTGGTCAGCGACCTGGTAGGCACCACCGCGGCAGCGCTGGCGAGTGTCGGACCGCGGCATATCGATGACGTGCGGCAGGCCCCGGCGCTCGTCGCGCACAGTGACTCGGTAAGCCATGAATCGCTGGTCCTGAAGCGCTTTCTGCGCGACAACCTCTACCAGCATTACCGAGTTCAGCGGATGAGCGCCAAGGGGCGACGGGTCGTTGCAGACCTTTTCGCCGCATTCATGGGCGATCCGCGTCTGTTGCCGCCCCAATACCAGGCAAAGGCCGACGTCGATCGTGCGCGCGCCGTCGCAGACTACATTTCCGGCATGACCGACCGCTATGCAATGCGGGAACATCGCCGGCTGTTCGCCATCGAAGATATCTGATTAAATGGGGTCTGACCCCATTTAAGACGTCGGAGTTTTGCGTGGCCAGACTTCCCCGACTGGCCGTAGCTGGCCAGCCACACCATCTGATCCAGCGCGGCACGAACCGCCAGACTATCTTTTGCGACGCCGCGGATTTCGAGCGGATGCTACAACTCTTGCGAGAGCATTCCCGCGCTCAGCATGTGGACATACATGCCTACGTATTGATGGGAAACCATTTTCACCTGCTGGTTACCCCAGGAGAGGCGCGCGGAATGTCAACGATGATGCAAGGCGTGGGGCGCGCTTATGTGCGTTACTTCAACGACCGCTATAAGCGCAGCGGGACGCTGTGGGAGGGGCGATTCAAGGGGACAGTGATCGATAGTGAGCGCTACCTTTTCGTCTGCATGGCCTATATCGAACTTAATCCCGTCAGGGCAGCGCTGGCGGCTGTGCCCGGCGAGTATCCGTGGTCGAGTTATCTTCACAACGTTGGCCAACGCCAAGACCCATTGGTGCGTGAGCATTCGCTATTCTGGGCGCTTGGCAACACCCCGTTCGCGCGCGAAGCTGCTTATCGGGACATTGTCGAGGCAGGTTTACCTAAGGAAAAGCTCTCGGAAGTGACAGATGCCACCCTGCGTGGCTGGGCGCTTGGCGGCACTGGCGGCAGCCTGGCCGGCAAGAACTTTCCACGCCGCGCAACGCCCATGGCCAAGGGGCGGCGCAAGCAATCTATATCTGTCCCCAATTAATTTCCCGAGGCGCAAAGAACTAACTTAAATGGGGTCAGACCCCGTTTTTTTTACTTGAAGGCGCAGCAGTCAGGGCGTATTATCCGCAGTCCAAAATTTTGTGCGCTGCACGGTGCTCGTTGCAGCAAAAGGAATGCCATGGATTCGCTCATCTCCGCGCCGCTCGCCCAGGGGCTCTACGATCCCGCCAATGAGCATGACGCCTGTGGCGTCGGCTTCGTTGCGCACATCAAGGGCAAGCGTTCCCACGGCATCGTGGAGCAGGGCCTGTTGATCCTCAAGAACCTGGACCACCGTGGTGCGGTCGGCGCGGACGCGCTGATGGGCGACGGCGCCGGTATCCTGATCCAGATTCCCGACCAGTTCTACCGCGAGGAACTCGCGCGCGCCGGCGTCCAGCTGCCGCCTCCGGGCGAATACGGTGTCGGCATGGTGTTCCTGCCAAAGGAAAACGCCTCGCGCCTCGCCTGCGAGCAGGAGATCGAACGCGCGGTGCGCGCCGAAGGGCAGGTGGTGCTGGGCTGGCGCAATGTGCCCATCGACACGGAGATGCCGATGTCGCCTACCGTGCGCGCCAAGGAACCGGTGATCCGCCAGATCTTCATCGGCCGCGGCCCCGACATCATGGTGACCGACGCGCTCGAGCGCAAGCTGTACGTCATCCGCAAATCAAGCGGGCACGCCATCCAGGCGCTGCATCTGAGCCACAGCAAGGAGTTCTTCGTGCCGTCGATGTCGGCACGCACGGTGGTCTACAAGGGTCTGCTGCTGGCCGACCAGGTGGGTGTCTATTACAAAGACCTGCAGGATTCCCGCTGCATCTCCGCGCTGGCGCTGGTGCATCAACGCTTCTCCACCAACACCTTCCCGGAATGGCCGCTGGCGCATCCGTACCGGATGATCGCGCACAACGGCGAAATCAACACCGTAAAGGGCAACTTCAACTGGATGCGCGCGCGCGAAGGCGTCATGAAATCCAGCGTCCTGGGCGACGACCTCAAGAAGCTTTTCCCGCTCATCTACGAAGGCCAAAGCGATACCGCCTGCTTCGACAACGCGCTCGAACTGCTCGTCATGGCGGGCTATCCGCTGGCCCAGGCGATGATGATGATGATCCCGGAGGCCTGGGAGCAGCACACCCTCATGGACGACAACCGGAGGGCCTTCTACGAGTACCACGCTGCGATGATGGAGCCGTGGGACGGCCCCGCCGCGATGGCCTTCACCGACGGGCGCCACATCGGCGGCACCCTGGACCGCAATGGCCTGCGTCCGGCCCGCTACATCGTCACCGACGATGACCTCGTCGTCATGGCCTCCGAGGTAGGCGTGCTGCCGATTGCGGAATCGAAGATCATCAAGAAGTGGCGCCTGCAGCCCGGCAAGATGTTTCTGATCGACCTGGAGCAGGGTCGCATCATCGACGACAAGGAACTCAAGGACACCTACGCCAACGCCAAACCCTACAAGTCCTGGATCGACAGCGTGCGCGTACGTCTCGACGATGTCGCCACCCGCGTCGACATTCCGCCGGCGACCGTGCCGTTGCTCGACCGCCAGCAGGTGTTCGGCTACACGCAGGAAGACCTTAAATTCCTGATGAGTCCGATGGCGGTCGCAGCCGAAGAGGCGATCGGCTCCATGGGCAATGACTCGCCCCTGGCGGTGATGTCAAACAAGTTGAAGCCGCTGTACAACTACTTCAAGCAGCTGTTCGCCCAGGTGACCAATCCGCCGATCGACCCGATCCGCGAGCAAATGGTGATGTCGCTCGTTACCTTCGTCGGGCCGCGGCCCAACCTGCTCGACAAGGACAATATCAACCCGCCGATGCGCCTCGAAGTCGCCCAGCCGGTGCTCGACTTCCACGAAATGGCGAAGATCCGCGAGATCGAAAAACATACCGGCGGCAAGTTCAAGTCCTATGAACTCGACATCTGCTATCCGGTTGCCTGGGGTAAGGATGGCATCGAGGCGCGCCTGGCCTCCCTGTGCGCCGAAGCCGTCGACGCGCTCAAGACGGGGCACAACATCCTGATCGTCTCCGACCGCAAGGTGGACGGTACCTGCGTACCCATCCCCGCGCTGCTCGCCACCAGCGCGATCCATCACCACCTCGTGCAGAAAGGGCTGCGCACCACCACCGGACTGGTGGTCGAGACCGGCTCCGCGCGCGAGGTTCATCACTTTGCCCTGCTCGCCGGCTACGGCGCCGAGGCGATTCATCCCTACCTGGCGATGGAAACCCTGGCCGGCATGGCGCAAGGCCTGTCCGGCGCGCTGTCGCCGGAAAAGGCGATCTACAACTACCAGAAGGCGGTCGGCAAGGGCCTCATGAAGGTGTTCTCCAAGATGGGGATCTCTACCTACATGAGTTATTGCGGCGCGCAGATTTTCGAGGCCATCGGACTCTCGCGCGCGCTGGTCGACAAGTACTTCCGGGGCACCGCCTCCAACGTCGAGGGCATCGGCGTATTCGAAGTGGCCGAGGAGGCGGTGCGCCTGCACCGGCAAGCCTTCGGGTCCGACTCGGTACTCGCGCACATGCTCGATGCCGGCGGCGAGTACGCCTTCCGCATCCGCGGCGAAGAGCACATGTGGACCCCCGACGCCATCGCCAAGCTGCAGCACTCGGCCCGCGCCAACAACTTCGCGTCCTACAAGGAGTACGCCCAGATTATCAACGACCAGTCCAGGCGCCACATGACCCTGCGCGGGCTGTTCGAGTTCCGCATCGATCCGGCCAAGGCGATCCCGCTCGAGGAGGTCGAACCCGCCAAGGAAATCGTCAAGCGTTTCGCCACCGGTGCCATGTCGCTGGGCTCCATTTCCACGGAAGCGCACGCCACCCTTGCCGCCGCGATGAACCGTATCGGCGGCAAATCCAACACCGGCGAAGGTGGCGAGGACGAACTGCGCTACCGCAACGACCTGAAGGGAATCAAGCTCAAGGCGGGGGAGACGCTCGCGTCCGTGCTCGGCAGCGAGAACGTGGTCGCCAACATCCCCCTGCAGGCGGGGGACTCGCTACGCTCGAAGATCAAGCAGGTCGCGTCCGGCCGCTTCGGCGTCACCGCCGAATACCTGATCTCCGCCGACCAGATCCAGATCAAGATGGCGCAGGGAGCGAAACCCGGCGAAGGCGGCCAGTTGCCCGGCCACAAGGTCAGCGAGTACATCGCCAAACTGCGCTTCTCGGTGCCCGGTGTCGGGCTGATCTCGCCGCCGCCGCACCACGACATCTATTCAATCGAGGATCTCGCCCAGCTCATCCACGACCTCAAGAACGCCAACCCGCGCGCCGCCATCTCGGTCAAGCTGGTATCCGAAGTCGGTGTCGGCACCGTCGCCGCAGGGGTCTCCAAGGCCAAGGCCGACCATGTGGTCATCGCTGGGCACGACGGGGGCACCGGCGCGTCGCCGCTCTCCTCGATCAAGCACGCGGGCACGCCCTGGGAACTGGGTCTGGCCGAAACCCAGCAGACCCTGGTGCTCAACCGCCTGCGCAGCCGGATCCGCGTCCAGGCCGATGGCCAGATGAAGACCGGCCGCGACGTAGTCATCGCCGCCATGCTGGGCGCCGACGAAATGGGCTTTGCCACGGCGCCGCTGGTGACCACCGGCTGCATCATGATGCGCAAGTGCCATCTCAATACCTGCCCGGTCGGCGTGGCCACCCAGGACCCGGTGTTGCGCGCCAGGTTTGCCGGCAAGCCCGAGCATGTGGTCAACTATTTCTTCTTCGTCGCCGAGGAGGCGCGCCAGATCATGGCCCAGCTCGGCATCCGCAAATTCGACGACCTGATCGGGCGTTCCGACCTGCTCGACCGTGCCAAGGCCATCCACCACTGGAAGGCCGCCGGCCTGGATTTCACGCGTATCTTCTACCAGCCGGACGTCCCGGCCGACGTGCCGCGGCGCCAGGTCGAGGAGCAGGACCATGGCCTGGCCAAGGCGCTCGACCACAAGCTCATCGCCATGGCCATGCCCGCGCTAGAGAAGGGCGAGAAGGTGCAGTTCATCCAGCCCGCTAAGAACCTGAATCGAACCATCGGAGCGATGCTCTCCGGCGAAGTCGCCCGCCGCTACGGCCATGAAGGCCTGCCGGACGACACCATCCATATCCAGCTGCAAGGCACCGCAGGCCAGTCGGCGGGTGCCTTCCTCGCGCACGGCATCACCCTCGACCTGGTGGGCGAAGCCAACGACTATGTGGGCAAGGGGCTGTCAGGCGGGCGCATCATCGTGCGCCCCAACACCGAGTTCCGCGGCCGGGCGGTCGACAACATCATCATCGGCAACACAGTGCTATATGGGGCCATTGCCGGCGAGGCGTATTTCAACGGCGTCGCCGGCGAGCGCTTCGCCGTGCGCAACTCGGGGGCCGTCGCCGTGGTTGAAGGCACTGGCGACCACGGCTGCGAATACATGACCGGAGGCACCGTGGTGGTTCTCGGCGCGACGGGCCGCAACTTCGCCGCCGGCATGTCCGGGGGCATCGCCTACGTGTACGACCCGGATGGCGATTTCGCCAGGAAATGCAACACGTCGATGTGCGTCCTCGAAGGCGTGGCGGCGGCGCCGGAGCAAGAGAAGACCCCGCAGCAAGGCTGGCACAGCGAGCGCCGCAACGGCACGCGCGAAACCGACGAAATCATCCTCAAGCGGCTCGTCGAGCGGCACTTCAAGTACACCGGCTCCACCCGCGCGCGCAACATCCTGGACGATTGGAGTACCGAGCGCACCCGGTTCATCAAGGTGTTCCCCACGGAATACAAACGCGCGCTCGGCGAGCTATGGGTCGCGGCCCAGCCCGCGTCCGCCGCGGAAAAAGTCGCCGCCTGAGGCCGAACGGCCGGCCGCGCCGGCCATGAAACGACAAACATCGCAGTGAGGTAGCAGATGGGAAAAGTCACCGGATTCCTCGAACTCGAACGCGAGGAGGAGCAGTACGAAGAGCCGCAGGCGCGCAAAAAGCATTACCGCGAGTTCGTCATGCGCCTGACCGACGAGGCGGCGCAAAAGCAGGGCGCGCGCTGCATGGATTGCGGCATTCCGTTCTGCAACAACGGCTGCCCGGTCAACAACATCATTCCCGACTGGAACGACCTCGTCTACCACGGCAACTACCGCGAGGCGCTCGAGGTCCTGCATTCGACCAACAACTTCCCCGAATTCACCGGGCGCATCTGCCCGGCCCCGTGTGAAGCCGCCTGTACCCTGAACATCAACGATGACGCGGTGGGCATCAAGTCGATCGAGCATTTTATCATCGACACGGGCTGGGAGAACGGCTGGGTGCTGCCGCAACCGCCGGCCGTCAAGACCGGCAAGAAGGTTGCCGTCGTCGGCTCCGGGCCGGCCGGTCTGGCCGCGGCCCAGCAGCTGGCACGCGCCGGCCACGATGTCACGCTGTTCGAGAAGAACGACCGCATCGGCGGCCTCTTGCGCTACGGGATCCCCGATTTCAAGATGGAGAAACACCTGATCGATCGCCGCGTCGAGCAGATGAAGGCCGAAGGCGTCACCTTCCGCACCGGTGTGTTCATCGGCGATCAGCCCATCGATCCGCGCATCACCAACCTGGCCAGGGAAACCGTCGCGCCCGGCCGATTGTTGGCCGATTTTGACGCGGTGGTCATCTCGGGCGGTGCGGAGCAGCCGCGCGACCTGCCGGTGCCCGGGCGGGAACTGGCCGGCATCCATTTCGCCATGGAATTCCTGCCGCAGCAAAACCGCGTCAACGCCGGCGATGCGCTCAAGGACCAATTGAAAGCCACCGGCAAGCATGTGGTAGTCATCGGCGGCGGCGATACCGGCTCGGACTGCGTCGGCACCTCCAACCGTCACGGCGCGGCGTCGGTCGCGCAGTTCGAACTGCTGCCACAACCGCCGGAAACCGAGAACAAGCCGCTGGTCTGGCCGTATTGGCCCACCAAGCTGCGCACCTCGTCGAGCCATGAGGAAGGCTGCGAGCGCGACTGGAGCGTGGCCACCAAGCGCTTCGAGGGCAAGGACGGCAAGGTGGAGAAGTTGATCGCCTGCCGCCTCGAGTGGAAGGACGGCAAGATGGCGGAAGTGCCGGGTTCTGAGTTCGAAATGAAGGCCGACCTGGTGCTGCTGGCCATGGGCTTCGTATCGCCGGCGCAGAACGTGGTCGACGCGTTCGGCGTGGAAAAGGACGCGCGCAGCAACGCCAAGGCCGCGACCGAAGGCGACAACGCCTACAGGACCAACGTCGCCAAGGTGTTCGCCGCCGGCGACATGCGGCGCGGCCAGTCCCTGGTGGTGTGGGCGATCCGCGAGGGGCGCCAGTGCGCGCGCGCGGTCGACGAATTCCTGATGGGCGCATCCGCATTGCCGCGCTGAGCGCCGACACCACGCCGCCTCCGTCCGGACCGAGAATGCGAGAAAACGACGCTCGGACCGCCCGCTGGCGTCGCCAGACCGCGATGCATGACCGCGCCGCAGCCGCCGACCGTTCCCGTTGTGGTTCCACCCATGGCTGACAACCTGCCGCTCTCGGATTACATCCGCAACCGCATCCGTACGGTGCCGGACTGGCCGCAGGCCGGTGTGATGTTCCGCGACATCACGCCCCTGTTGTCCGATCCCAAGACCTTCCGCATCCTCATCGACATCTTCGTGCATCGTTTCATGGATGAGCGCGTCGATGTCGTGGCCGGCATCGACGCACGCGGCTTCATCCTGGGGTCGGTGATCGCCTACGAACTCAACCGCGGCTTCGTTCCCATCCGCAAGAAGGGCAAGCTGCCCTTCGAAACCCTCACCGAGGAATACGAACTCGAATACGGCAGCGCCGCCATCCAGGTGCACAGCGATGCCCTCGATCCGGGCAGCCGGGTGCTGCTGATCGACGATCTCATCGCCACCGGCGGCACCATGCAGGCCGCTGTCAAGCTGTTGAGGCGCCTGGGCGCCGACGAGGTGATGCCGGCGGTAATCATCGACCTGCCCGAATTGGGCGGCTCGCGGGCGCTCGCTGCGGCGGGCACCGAACCCTTCATCATTTGCGCCTTTGCTGGGCATTGAGGCTTGTCGATGGCAGAGCCCACTCTCCTGATCGACCATGCCGAGGTGCTGGTCACCATGGATGAAGCGCGCCGCGAGATTCGCGACGGCGCAGTTCTTGTGCGCGGCAACGCCGTCGAAAAGGTCGGCCCGAGTGCCGAGGTGCATGCCTGGATTGCCGCAGACCGCTCGCGGGCGCCGGCGCGCGCCATCGATGCCAGCGGATGCGTGGTCATGCCCGGCATGGTGAACTGCCATCACCACATGTTCCAGACCCTCACCCGCGCCATCGGCACCGCACCGGGCATGGTGCTGTTCGACTGGCTCAAGGCGCTGTACCCGGTGTGGGCGGAACTCGATCCGGATGCCATCCGCACCAGCACGCAGATCGCGCTGGCCGAGTTGATGCTGTCCGGGGCGACCACCGTCGCCGACCACCTGTACATTTTGCCGAACGGCGCGCGGCTCGACGACAGCATCGACGCGGCGCGTGAAATGGGCATACGCTTCCATGCCACCCGTGGCAGCATGAGCGTGGGCCAATCGCAGGGCGGGCTGCCCCCCGACCGGGTTTGCGAGAGCGAAGCGGCGATCCTGGCCGACAGCCAGCGCCTGATCGAAACCCATCATGACGCCGGGCGCTTGGCGATGACCCGCATCGCGCTTGCGCCCTGTTCGCCGTTTTCCGTCAGCGCCGACCTGATGCGCCAATCCGCCGCACTGGCGCGCAGCCATGCCGGCGTGCACCTGCACACCCATCTGGCGGAGACGCTGGATGAAGAGCGTTATTGCGTCGCGCGCTTCGGCATGCGCCCCGTCGCCTACGCGCAGACCCTGGACTGGTTGGGCCCGGATGTCTGGTTCGCCCACATGGTGCACCCGCACCCCGAAGAAATCGCGCTGCTGGGCGCGACCCGCAGCGGCGTCTGCCATTGCCCCAACAGCAACATGATCCTGGCCTCGGGTATCGCGCCGATCCCGCCCCTGCAGGCCGCCGGCGTGCGGGTCGGCATCGGCGTGGACGGCTCCGCCAGCGGTGACGGCAATCACCTGCTCGGCGAGGCGCGTCAGGCCATGCTCCTGCAGCGCGTGGGCTGGCCCGGTTTCGAGTCGCGCGCCGACCGCTTTTCCGCGCGCGCCGCGCTCGAGCTGGCCACCCTCGGCGGCGCGGCCGTGCTCGGGCGCGACGACATCGGGCGTCTCGCCGCGGGCATGGCCGCCGACATCGTCGGCTTCCGGGTGGACGATCTCGCCCATGCCGGCGCGCGTGGCGACGCGGTGGCCGCCCTGCTGACCTGCGCGCCGCAGAACGCGTGGTTTTCCCTGATCGATGGCCGGGTCCGCGTGGAGGCGGGTACACTCGCTGCCGACATCGATCTTCCGGTACTGATCGAGCGTCACAACCGCATCGGCGCGGGCATGCTTGCGCGCGCCGGATGGCCACGTTGACCGCGGGCAGACCGCATCGAACACAGATCACAAATCCCAAGCATCCGGAGAAAAACATGAGTGAACGCACCTCGCGCCACGGTTTGCGCGTCGCCGCCGAACTTGACCGCTTCATCGAGCGCGAAGTCCTGCCCGGTACCGGCGTCAAGCCCGCAGAATTCTGGAAGGGGTTCGACGCCCTGGTCCATGACCTGGCGCCCAAGAACCGCGCGCTACTCGCCGAGCGCGAGCGTCTGCAGAGCGAGCTCGATGCCTGGCACAAGGCCAACCGTGGCCCGATCACGGACATGCCGGCCTATCGCGCCTTCCTGACATCCATCGGCTATCTGGTGCCCGCGCCCAAGGAGGTCAAGGCCACCACGCAAAACGTCGACACCGAAATCTCGCGGCAGGCCGGCCCGCAACTGGTGGTGCCGGTGTCCAATCCGCGCTATGCGCTCAACGCCGCCAACGCGCGCTGGGGCAGCCTGTACGACGCGCTCTACGGCACCGACGCGCTGCCTGAAACCAGCGGCGCCGACCGCGGCAAGGGCTACAACCCGATCCGCGGCGACCGCGTCATCGCGCGCGCGCGCGTGGTGCTCGACCAGGCCGCGCCGCTGGCGTCCGGCTCGCATGCCGATGCCGTGTCCTACAGCGTCAAGGGCGGCAAGCTCATAGTCAGGCTCAAGCCGGGCTCCAACGCGAAGGGCTCGAGCGGCCTGGCCGATCCCGCCCAGTTCGTCGGCTATCAGGGCGCCGCCGCCGAGCCCAGCGCCATTCTCCTGCTCCATCACGGCCTGCATCTGGAGATCCAGATCAATCGCAAGGGCGGCATCGGCAGGACCGATGCCGCGGGCATCAACGACGTGCTGGTCGAGGCCGCGCTGACCACCATCATGGACTGCGAAGATTCGGTCGCCGCCGTCGATGCCGAGGACAAGGTCAACGTCTATCGCAACTGGCTGGGGCTCATGAAGGGCACCCTGACCGAACGGGTCACCAAGGACGGCAGGACGTTCACGCGCAAACTCAACCCGGACCGGGTGTATGCGAAGCCGGGCGGCGGCAAGCTCACCCTGCACGGCCGCTCCCTTATGTTCATCCGCCATGTCGGCCACCTGATGGGCAATCCGGCCATCCTCGACCGCGACGGCCACGAGATTCCCGAGGGCATCCTCGACGCCGTGGTATGCAGTGCCGCCGCCATGCACGACCTCAAGGTGAAGATGAATTCGCGCACGGGGTCGTTCTACGTGGTCAAGCCCAAGATGCACGGCCCTGCCGAAGTGGCGTTCGCGGACGAGTTGTTCGGTCGCGTCGAGAAGCTGCTGGGCCTGCCTGCCAACACGCTCAAGATGGGCATCATGGACGAGGAGCGGCGCATGAGCGTCAACCTCAAGGCGGCGATCGCCGCCACCCCCGCGCGCGTGGCCTTCATCAACACCGGTTTCCTCGATCGTACCGGCGACGAGATGCGCACCGCGATGGAGGCCGGGCCGATGCTCAAGAAGGGCGACATGAAGTCCACCGCCTGGATCGCCGCCTACGAAAAGAGCAACGTGCTCATCGGCCTGGATTGCGGGCTGCGCGGCCGCGCGCAGATCGGCAAGGGCATGTGGGCCATGCCGGACCTGATGGCCGCCATGCTCGAGCAGAAGATTGCCCACCCCAAGGCGGGCGCCAACACCGCCTGGGTGCCGTCGCCCACCGCCGCCACCCTGCATGCCCTGCATTACCATCAGGTGGACGTGCAGGCGGTGCAGCAGGAACTGGAAAGGATCAAGCTGGCCGACGTGGCCGACGAACTGCTCGATGCCCTGCTCAAAGTGCCGGTGGCCGACAAACCCGACTGGACGGCCGAGGAGCGCCAGCGCGAGCTCGACAACAACTGCCAGGGCATCCTGGGGTACGTGGTCCGCTGGGTCGATCAAGGCGTCGGCTGCTCCAAGGTGCCAGACATCAACAACGTCGGTCTCATGGAAGACCGCGCCACGCTGCGCATTTCCAGCCAGCACATCGCCAACTGGCTCTACCACGGCGTGGTCACCGAGGCGCAGGTGCAGGAAACCTTCCGCCGCATGGCCAAGGTGGTCGACAAGCAGAACGCCGGTGATCCGCTGTACCGGCCGATGGCGCCGAAATACGCCGCCTCGTTCGCCTTCAAGGCGGCTTGCGCGCTGGTGTTCGAGGGGCGCGCCCAGCCGTCCGGCTATACCGAGCCGCTTCTGCACCGCTATCGCCAGGAATTCAAGGCTGCGTAGGTCCTGAACCCAACGAGGATCGGGCCTGCCCGGGCGCGCGCCCGGGCAGGCTGATTGCATGAACTCCGCTGCCGGGAGCCGCGTCTCCCTCACCCCTGCCCTGATGACCCTTCTGGTCATCGCGGTGTTCACCAGCGCGGGCTCGATTCACTACCAGACGCCGATGCTGGGGGAGATCGCCGGCGAGTTCGCCGCCACCCCGGCGGCGGCAGGCTGGGTGGCCACGCTTTCTTTCGGCGGCTATTTCGTCGGCACCATGCTGCTTGTGCCGCTGGGGGACGGGTTCGACAAGCGCCGCCTCGTGCTTCTGCAGATGGCCGGCCTGGTGGCGGGGCTGTTGGTGATGGCTGCGGCGCCATCGCTGTGGATACTGGCGGCGGCGGCGTTCGTGGTGGGGATCTGCTGCACGGTCTCCCAGCATGTGCTGCCGATGGTGTCGGAATGGTCCGAGCCCAGCCGGCGCGGCACCAACATGGGCACACTGCTGTCGGGCCTGTTTGTGGGCATTCTGTGGGCGCGCCTGGCGGGCGGCTTTGTCGCCGAGCACTTCCACTGGCGCTGGATGTACCTCGTGGGCGCGGCCATGGTGGGGCTGATGGCCTGCGCGATGTTTGCGCGCCTGCCCGCGGCCCCGCCCAGAACCGCGCTTTCGTACGCGGAACTGCTGCGGTCGATGCTGCGCCTGTATCGCGAACAGCCCGTCTTGCGTCGTGCGTCGGCCATCCAGTTCCTCACCGGTCTGTGCTACGGGGGGTTCTGGGCCACCCTGGCGAGCATGCTGATGCAGGAGCATGGCCTGGGCCCCGGCATCGCCGGGCTGATGGCCATTCCGGGGGCGGCTGGGGTGCTGGTGTCGCGCCTGGCCGGCCGCTGGACCGACCGGGTCGGGGCGGCCCCGGTGGTGCGCGTGGCCGCGTGCAGCGTGATTCTTGCCTACACCGCATTCAGCTTCGCGCCTGTTTCGGTCGCCGCGGTCGTGCTGGGCGCCATTCTGCTCGACTGCGGTTTGCGTGCCTCCGCGGTGGCCAACCAGACCCGGGTGATCGAGATACTGCCCGAAGCGCGCAGCCGCTCGAGCACGGTATTCATGGGCCACATGTGGGGCGGCAATTCCTTCGGCGCCTTCCTGGCCAGCGCCGTGCTGACGAGTTGGGATTGGTATGCCGTTTGCCTCATCGGCCTGTTGGCCGCGGGGGCTGCGCTGGCTGCCGGCTGGCGTGGCGAGCGCAGGGCCGCATCCGCTGCCTGAGTGCGCTGCCTGACCGCGTTGCGAGGCCGGCGTCCGGACGCCGGCGCGCCGGGCGGCCGAAACCTTACGCCGCTTCATCAAAAGTAACGAAATCAGCCGCCGTGAAGGCGGTTCGCCGCGCGTAAACTTCGGATTTGGCATACGGGCCGAAACAGGGTATCGATAGCGATGGTCGCGCCGGAACACAACGAAACTCCCCAGGAGAGCGGCGGCGTCGGCGAGCCCGCTGCCGGTCCGCTCTTGGACCCGGCGGACGTGGCGTTCGACTCGGTATTCGATTCCGTATCCACCCTGTATCGGGTGACTGGCCGCGTTTTCCACCAGATCGTCGGCCTGGAGTTCCGCAGCGGCCGCGCGCATGACGCCCATATCGAAATCGTGCGCGTCCCGGAGCGGGTCGGGGTGCTGATCAGGCGCATGCAACGGCGCTGGGGGGCGGTAGCGCATGTGCGGCTCGCCGAGCGGCTGCCGGACAATGTGCCCGGTCTGGATCATCCCGAGCGTCGCACCCTGGCCGTGATCGAAATCCACGTGAAGGGCAGGGTCGCCCACGCCTGCTGCCGCGTCAACCCGCAGACCCGCGAACTGTTTCGCCCGTCCAAGTTGACTGTGGTCGACGCTGCTGCGTCAGCGCCCCCCGCCGGCGCCTGAGCTGCCGGGACCGGAGGGCGGTTTTCGCGGGCGCGGCCGCGCTACATCGCGCCGCTCAAGACGCGCACTTTCGCTTCAAGAGCTTCGAGGCGCCGGTCGCGGATTCCCAGGTCGCGCAAATGCGCGGCGGTGTCGAAGAGGTAGTCGCAACAGCGGCCGAGCGGGCCCGCGCCGGTCGCCAGGTAACGGGCGATTTCGTCCTGCCTGAGCCCGGGTGCGTACCGCTTGTGTCCGCGATTGGCGGAAAACACGATCACCGGCTCCGGCCCCTTGGGGGTGCGCGCCATTGTCCATACCGGCCGATAGGCCATGGTGAACATCTCGCGCCGCCACAACACGTCAAGTTCGGTGGCGGCGGCGCTCTTGGCGAGGCGGTAGGCCACACCGGTACAACTGCCGCCGGATTCAAGCGAGAGCATGAGCCCCGGCCGCTCCGGGCTGCCGCGACCGGCCCGCGCCCACAGGCAGAACTGGCGGTGAAAGCCGTAAATGCGCGCGGTACGCCGTTCCGCGAAATGAAAGGCCGGGTTCCAGATCAGCGAACCGAAGGCGAATACCCAGATGCGTCCGGGGACGGGTGCCGCCTTCAGCATCGTATCGACCTGCGCGGCGCGCTCGTCGCCGCTCATGAACGGCTCTTCCGGGCCCAGCACGGCACGCACCGAGGCGTGCAGCGAGCCGTCAAGAATGCTTTCGCGGGTAAGCTTGACCTTCACCATAAGGCCGGCATTCTTGCATGGGTCGCGGCGCGGGTGAAGCCCGGTTCGCCCAAAAGGAAGGCGGCGGCTTAATATGCGCCGCGCGGCGACCGAACCGGCCGCCGCGTATGGCCAACCCGCTCACCGAAAGCCCGCATGGAACATGGCAACGCATTCCTGATCCAGGCCAGCATCTACTTCGCCGCCGCGGTGGTGGCGGTGCTGGCGGCGCATCGTCTCGGCCTGGGCGCCGTGGCCGGCTACCTTCTGGCCGGGATCGCCATCGGCCCATGGGGTTTCAGGCTGATCGCAAATGTGGACGATGTGCGCCATTTCGCCGAGCTGGGCGTGGTGTTCCTGCTATTCGTGATCGGACTTGAACTGGAGCCGCGGCGTTTGTGGGAGATGCGCGCGCGCCTCCTGAGCCTGGGCCTGTCCCAGGTGGCGGGGTCGATCGCGGCGATCAGCGGCGCGGCTTGGCTGCTGGGCGTCGACCCGCGCGTGGCCGTCGTCGCCGGCATGGCCCTCGCCCTGTCTTCCACCGCGCTTGCACTGGCGCCGCTCAAGGAGCGCGGCGGCTTGACCACGCGCGGCGGGCAGGCCAGCTTCGCCATTCTTCTATTCCAGGACCTCGCCGTCATCCCCATGCTGGCGCTGCTGCCGCTGATCGGGACCCGCGGCGGCGGCTCCGCCTTTTCGTGGCAGGGGCTGGGTTTCGCGCTCGCGGTGATCGTCGTCACGCTGGTGGGCGGGCATTTCGTGGCCCGGCCGGTGTTCCGCCACATCGCTCGCACCCGCCAGCGCGAGGTGTTCACCGCCTTCGCCCTGCTGCTGGTGCTGGGAATCGCGCTGGGGTTCGAGGCCGCCGGCTTGTCGATGGCGCTGGGCGCCTTCCTGGCCGGGGTGCTGCTGGCGGAATCCGAATACCGGCACGAGATCGAAGCCGCCGTCGAGCCGTTCAAGGGCCTTCTGCTGGGCCTGTTCTTCATTTCGGTGGGCATGAGCGTGGACTTCGGCATGCTGCTGGTGCGGCCGCTGGTGGTGCTGGGCATCATCGCCGGCTTGTTCACTCTCAAGGGCACGGTGCTTTGGGTGATCGCCCGGGTGGCGCGCCTGCCCGCGGCGGAGCGGCCGCTGTTCATCCTTATCCTGGCCCAGGGTGGCGAATTCGCATTCGTGCTGCTGGGTCTGGGCCAGGGGTTCGGCGCCATGCCAGCGGAGACCGCGCATGCCATCACGCTGGCGGTGGCGCTGTCCATGCTGGCCACGCCATTTCTGCTGTTGATCCATGACAGGCTGCTCATGCCGCGCCTCGGCGCGCCGGACGCCGCGCGCGCGCAGGACCGGCCCGAGTCCGGCGCGGTGATCATCGCCGGGCTCGGGCGCATGGGCCAGGTGGTCGCGCGCCTGCTGCATGCCAGCGGCGTCTCCCCGGTGGTGCTGGATGACGACCCGGACCATGTGGAGCAATGCCGCAAGTTCGGCTTCCGGGTGTTCTATGGCGACGCCACCCGCCTGGACCTCCTGCATGCCGCCGGCGCCGACAGCGCCGCCTACATCATCATTGCCCTCGACGACCGCGACGCCACCTCGCAGCTCGCGCGTACCTGCCGCAAGCATTTCCCCCGCCTGCGCGTGATTGCACGGGCGCGCGACATGCGGCACCTGTTCGACCTGCGCGATATCGGCGTGGAGGCCATCGAGCGCGAGACCTTTCATTCGTCCCTCAAGCTGGGCGAGATCGCGCTGACGCTGATCGGCGGCGATGCCGCGCGCGCCCGGCGCATCGTCGGTGCCTTCGAGGCGCACGACCGCGAGGTGCTCGCCCAGCTCTATGAAGTGCACCGCGATGCGCCCGACCGGCACATCACCGTCTCGAACGAACTGCGCGACCAGCTCGCCACGACCTTGCGCGAGGACCGTTCGCACGCGCCCCCGCGTGACGGCCATGCGTGACAATGCGGGCACGCGAGGCAAACCAACAAGAGGAGGAATCGCAATGCGTCTGAAAGATCGTATCGCCATAGTCGTCGGCGCCGGGCAAAGCCCGGGAGAAGGCACGGGCAACGGCCGCGCCACCGCCATCACCTTCGCGCGCGAAGGCGCCAAGGTGCTGTGCGCGGACCACAACCTGGAAAGCGCGCGGGAAACCGCCGCCATGATCACCGCCCAGGGCGGCATTGCCGAGGCCATCCGCGCCGATGTCACCAGCGAGGCCGACCTCAAGGCCATGGTGGCCGACGCGCACGGGCGCTGGGGCCGCATCGACGTGCTGCACAACAACGTCGGCGTGAGCCTGTCGGGCGGCGACGCCGTCCTCACCGAGATCACGGAGGAAAATTTCGACCGCTGCGTGGCCATCAACCTGCGCGGCACCATCATGGCCTGCAAGCACGTGATTCCCATCATGCGCGCGCAAAAGAGCGGGTCGATTGTCAGCATCTCGTCGATCGCGGCGTGGATCGACTACCCCTACGTCGCCTACAAGGCCACCAAGGCGGCGATGGTCGCCTTCACGGAGCAGCTGGCGATCCAGAACGCGCCCTATGGCATCCGCGCCAACGCCATCCTGCCCGGCCTGATGAACACCCCCATGGCGGTGGACACGCGCGCGCGCACCTTCAACAAGCCGCGCGCCGTGGTCGAGGCCGAGCGCGACGCCCATGTGCCGCTGCGCGGCAAGATGGGCACCGCCTGGGATGTGGCCAACGCCGCGCTGTTCCTCGCCTCGGACGAGGCCGGCTTCATCACCGGCGTGGCGCTGGCGGTCGACGGCGGGCAGGCCGTGAAGGTCGGCTGACGCGGAGCCGTGAGGACCCTGCCGGCCGCGGTGTCACCTGCCCGCGCAGGTCTTTTGGGGCATGTTCAGGGATGCGGTCCCCACGGGGCCGCCATCATCAGCTTGTTCTCCTGGGTCACGATCAGCGGGCGGATCTTTCCGACGAAGGCCATGAAGGCCGGGTCGGCATAGACGCCCGCCCAGAAGGCGCGCCGGTCGGCGTCGTCATCGAACTTCCACAGATGCACCAGCTGGTTGAGCGCGCCGATGTCGCCGGTGAAATAGCCCACCAGCTTGGGGGGATGCTTCGACAGTGCCGCCCAGCCTTCGGTGCTGTAGTGGCCGATCAGCTCGTTCATCTTGCCCACCATCACCGAGTAGGTGCGCAGTTCGTAGATTGCCATCAATGTCTCCTCGCATTCGGATTGGAAGCCGGCGTGTCCGGTGCGGACATTGTCGCGCAGCCGCGCGCGCGTGGCTCGGGTACCATCGGCCGCTCGAGGGGCGGTGAGTGACACCGCCCGCACGCAGGAGCGAGCCGTGAGCGATTCCACCACCAGGACCGTGCGCACCATGTGCCCGATGAACTGCCACCCCACGTTGTGCGGCATGCTGGCCGAGGTGAAGGACGGCAAGCTGTTGGGTGTGAAGGGCGATCCCGACAACCCGGACAGCCGGGGCTTTCTGTGCATCCGCGGCCAGGCGACGCCGGAGATCTTCGACAACCCCGCGCGGCTTCTGCATCCGCTGCTGCGCGACCGCCGCAGCGAGGCGCTGCGGCGCGCCACCTGGGACGAGGCCCTTGAACGGGTCGCCGCAGCCCTGAAAGCCGCGCCGCCGGAGGCCACGGCCATCTGGCCGGGCCACGGCACCTTCACCAGCAACTACGGCACGCGCATCAGCGCGCAACTGATGGCGCGCTTCGCCAATTTCCACGGCAGCCAGTTCCTGAGCCCCACCATGATCTGCTGGGGATTGGGCGCCTTCGGCCTGGGGCTGACCGGCATGCTGGAAACCCACACCAAGGAGGACATGGGCGAGCATGCCGGTCTCATCCTCCTGTGGGCCGCCAACCTCGCCAGCCAGCCCAACACCGCGCGCCACCTGCTGGTCGCGAAGAAGCGCGGCGCCCATGTGGTGACCATCGACGTGCGCCACACCGAGGCCGCCGCCAAGTCGGATGAAGTGCTGCTCATCCGCCCGGGTACGGACGCGGCCCTCGCGCTGGCGATGATGCAGGTGATCTGCGGCGAGGGGCTGCACGATGCGGACTTCGTGGCGCGCCATACGGCCGGCTTTGAAGCCCTGGCTGAGCACGTGCAGCGCTTCACGCCGCAGTGGGCCGCTGAAATCACCGGCCTCGCCGCCGACACCATCATCGCGCTGGCGCGCCGTTATGCAGGCACCAAACCCGCTATGATCGTGCTGGGGGGCAGTTCCATGCACAAGGGTGGCAATGGCTGGCAGGCCGGCCGCGCGATCGCCTGCCTGCCCGGATTGACCGGCAATGTCGGCATTCCTGGCGGCGGTTTCGGGCCGCGCCACGGGGGTGCGGCCCATGGGCGCGGCCTGGCCAGCATTGCCGAGCCGGGCCGCCGCAAGCCCGGCTCCGCCATGCCCAACCAGATGTCCGCCGTCATCGCGGCCTTGCGCGAGGGGCGGCTCGCGAACATGCTGCTCCTGGGCACCAACATGCTGTCCTCGTTCGCCGACGCGGGTGCCGTGGCCGAGGGCCTGGCGCGCACGCGTCTGGTGGTGAGCTACGACCTGTTTCTTACCGAAACCGCGCGGCGCTTTGCCGATGTGGTGCTGCCGGCCACCGCCTGGCTGGAGGAACTGGGCTGCAAGTCGGCCTATACGCACCTCTACCTGATGGAGCCGGCGCTCTCGCCGGCGGGCGAGGCGCGTTCGGCCTACTGGCTGCTGACCCGGCTCGCCGAGCGGCTTGGGCTGGAAGGCTTTCACCCCTGGGCGGACGAGGAGGCCATGGTCAACGCCATCCTCGATCATCCCTGTACCGGCCATGCCACCGTGGCGTCGTTGCGCGCACAGGGCGGCGTCGGCGAACTCAACATCTCGCATGTGGCCAACCCGACTCTCGTGTTCGACACGCCTTCGCGCAAGATCGAATTTGCGTCCTCGGTAGCGCAGCGGCTTGGGCTTCCGGACTTGCCTACCTGGGAGGCCGCGGCGCCCGCCGGCGGGGCGGCGTATCCGCTGACGCTGACGCAGGGCCGCACGCTGGCGCATTTCCATGGCTTCTACAACAATGGGCGCGAGTTGCCCACGCTGGCCCGGCGCGAAACCGAACCCGGGTTGTGGATCTCGCCTGCCGATGCGGCGGCCCGAAAGCTGGCCGACGGCGCCGCCATCCGCATCTACAACCAACGCGGCGAACTGCGGGCGCGTGCAAAGGTGACTGACCATGTGCCCGCCGGCACGGTGTGGATGCGCGATGGCTGGCCAGGGCTCAACACCCTGACCTCGGGGGCCTCTGTGCTGCCGGATGCGGCGGTCGATGCATTCGCGTTTTCGGCCGGCCAGGCCAGTTTCGACGCCCGGGTCGAAGTCGCACCGGGCTGACGCGACCTCGAGGGCGGGCGGGTTGCCGCTGATTCGGTTCTAGACCGCCCCGCGACGCATGTTCAGGCGCTGCACCAGTTCCTTCCACAGCCCGCTGGTTTCCTTGCGCATCATCAGGTCGGTCTGCGGCTGCTCCACGTACCACGCGCCGCGCTTGATTTCGGAATCAAGCTCGCCAGGTTGCCACACCACCACGCCGAACAGGAAGCGTGCATGTTCGGGATCGTTTTCGATGACTTCATCGACGGTGGCGCCCGAGAGCACGACGTGCAGGTCCGGCGTGAGCTGCAGCGAGCCCTTGCCCGGGCTTTGCGCGCGCTTGACCAGGGCGAACAGGGTGTTCATTCGTTCCGGCCCGCCCAGGAAGATCGGATCCGGCACCTTTTTCGACGGCCCGTGGTCCGGGAAGGCCTGCGCCAGCGTGATCTTGGTCGGCTTGTTGACGATGAAGCCGAGGAAGCGTCCGTCTTCCATCGGCCGCGCAATCAGCACGGTGGAGCGGTAGATCGGGTCGGACAGGGCGGGCGTGGCCACCAGCATGACGGTGGTGTCGGGATCGGCGGCGCCGGCGGGCGCGCTCCATGCGGCCAGGGAGGCGAGCGCGACCAGGAGGCCGCGCATGTGATTGGCGAAACGACGATTCATTTGCGACTCCTTGCGTTGGCGAATGGTTCGCGACCTTCAAAACAACCTCAAAACCCCCACGGTTGCCTTGCAACAGCCGTTCGTTTGGACATTAAGCCACGAAATGGCCGCGCGCGCCACTGAACGGCAGGCGCGCATCCGGTTATAAATAGGGCCGGACCGCAAGCGCCCGGACGACCGGCCCCACCACGGAGAACCATGTTGAGCACGCAGGCATTCGAAACCGACTTCTGGAAAGACGAACAGCTGCGCAAGGTCTGGGACCAGATCGTCCCGGGCGAGCCGCGCAGGACCCTGCCATACACCCTGACCCTGGAGGCCATCCAGAAGTACTGCCGCGCGGTTGGCGACATGCACCCGCTCTACTTTGACGAGGTGTATGCGAAAAACTCGCCCTACAAAGGCCTGATCGCCCCGCCCGCCATCCACATCCTGCTGATGTTCGCCTGCACGCCCCCCGACGACTGGATGCGCAGCCCCGGCACCATCAATGCCGGCCAGCAGTGGAGCTACAACGTCCCGGCTCGACCGGGCGACGTGATTCGCCTCGAGGCGCGCGCGCTCGACAAGTTCATCCGCCGCGACCGGCTGTTCGTCATCCACGACAATGTGTTTTTCAACCAGCACAACCAGGTGATCTGTTCCGGCCGCGGGCAGACCATCCGGCCGGCCTGATTACGGAGACGCGCATGAGTACCGCATTCGATACCATCCAGCCCGGCCTCACCCTCACCGGCACGCCGTTTTCGCCGACGCGCGAATCGATCCGCGCGTTCTGTGATGCCTCGCTCGACTACAACCCGCTGCACCTGGACGACGATTACATGAAGACCAGTTTCGGCAAGACGCAGTTCGGCGGCATCATCATGCACGGCATGAACAACTTCGGCGTCATCAGCAGGATGCTCACTGACTGGCTGTACCCGCTGGGCGGCGTGCATCGCCGGCTGGAGACCCGCTGGAAGGCGCCGGTCAGGCCCGGCGACACCATCACGCCCGCGGCGGTGGTGACGGCGCGCAAGGTGACGGCCAAGAGCCGCTTCGCCACGCTCGATGTCACCGTGCGCAACCAGCGCGGCGAACTGGTGGCCTCGGGCGAGGCGATGGTCGAGTTCCCGGACATGGACGCGCAGCCATGAAAAGCCTGGAACGGCTTGTCCTGGCATGCGCGCTGCTGCTCGGGCCCGGCTTCGCGGCGGCGCAGGGATTTCCGTCCAAGCCGGTGCGCCTGATCGTGCCCTTCCCGGCCGGGGGAACCACCGACATCCTCGCCCGGCAACTGGCAGGCGAACTCGGCCCCCGATGGGGCGTCCCGGTGGTGGTGGACAACAAGGCCGGCGCCAGCGGCATGATCGGTTCGGAGCAGCTGGTGCAATCCGCGCCGGATGGCCATACCCTGATGCTGACGGCTACCCACCACGTGATCAACCCGGGCCTGTACAAGAAGCTCAAGTACGACACCCGCACCGACTTCACCTCGATCGCATTGATCGCCACGGTGCCCAACGTGCTGCTGGTCACGCCGAGCCTGCCGGTGAAAACCGTGCAGGAACTGATCCGCTTGGCCAAGGAAAAGCCGGGCGCGCTCAGTTTCGGTTCCACCGGGATCGGCGGCGCCAACCACCTGGCGGGGGAAATGTTCAAGGCGCAGACCGGGATCGAGGCCACGCATGTGCCCTACAAGGGCGCCGCGCCGGCGTTGAACGACCTGCTCGGCGGGCAGATTCCCATGATGTTCGATTCACTGCCGGGGGTAATACAGCAGGTGCGCGCCGGCAAGCTGCGCGCCCTGGGCGTCACCTCGCTCAAGCGCGCCGCCGCCGCGCCGGACATTCCCACCCTGGATGAATCCGGCGTCAGGGGATTCGACGCCAATGCCTGGTTCGGCTTCTACGCGCCGGGCAGGATGGCGCCCGAACTGGCCCAGCGCTTGAACGCGGACGTGGTCGAGACGCTCAAGTCGGCCAAGCTGCGCGGCCTGTTCGCCGAGCAGGGAGCGGATCCGGGCGCGCTCACGCAGGCGGAATTCACCCGCTTCGTGGCCGACGAGATGCAGAAGTGGGGCAAGGTCATCGCGGCGGCAAACGTCAGGGCGGAGTGAACGTATCATCCGGGGCTCGCGTTTCGCGCGCCCCCCTTCCCCTGACGTCATGACCAGCCAAGCCCTGTCCCATATCCGCGTCCTCGACATGTCCCGCGTCCTCGCGGGGCCGTGGTGCGCCCAGAACTTAGCCGATCTCGGCGCCGAAGTGATCAAGGTCGAGCGTCCCGGCGCCGGCGACGACACGCGCGGCTGGGGGCCGCCCTGGATCAAGGATGAAAACGGTGCCGATACCCGCGACTCCTCCTACTACGCCTCCGCCAACCGCGGCAAGAAGTCCATCGCCGTCGACATCTCCAAGCCCGAGGGCCAGGCCCTGATCCGCGAACTGGCCGCCAAGAGCGACGTGTTGCTGGAGAACTACAAGGTCGGCGACCTGAAGCGCTACGGACTGGACTACGCCTCCCTGGAGAAGATCAATCCGCGTCTCGTGTATTGCTCCATCACCGGCTACGGGCAGGACGGCCCCTACGCCCAGAAGCCCGGCTACGACTTCGTGTTCCAGGGCATGGGCGGGCTGATGAGCATCACCGGCGAGGCCGACCACCTGCCCGGCGGCGGTCCGCAGAAGGTGGGCATCGCCGCGGTGGATGTCACCACCGGCATGTACGCCACCATCGCAGTTCTGGCGGCGCTCAACCATCGCAGCGTGACCGACCGCGGCCAGTACATCGATACCGCCCTGCTCGACTGCGTGGTCGCCCTGGGCGGCAACCAGGTGACCGGCTACTTCGCCAGCGGCAAGATCCCCAGGCGCTACGGCAACGCGCACGCCAGCCTGGTGCCCTACCAGGTGTTCGATACCGCCGACGGCGAACTGGTGGTGGCGGCCGGCAACAACGGCCAGTGGTTGCATCTGTGCGAGGCCATCGACCGCATGGACCTTTTCGAAGACCCGCGCTACAAGAGCGTGACCGACCGCATCCTCAACCGCGAGCAGCTGGTGCCGGACCTTGCCGACACCTTCAGCACCCGACCCACCGCCGAATGGGTGCGGCGTCTCGAGGCCAAGGACGTGCCGTGCGGCCCGATCAACAACTACAAGCAGGTCTTCGAGGACCCGCAGGTCATTCATCGCGGGCTCAGGAAGGATGTGCCGCGTGCGGATGGCGGCACCGTTGCCACCATTGCCAGCCCGTTGCGTCTCTCACGTTCGCCGGTGCAGTACGACAAGGCGCCGCCGGTGCTGGGCCAGCATACCGGCCAGGTGCTGTCGGATGTGCTGGGCATGGACGCCGCGCGCATCGAGGCGCTCAAGGCGGCCGGCATCGTCCAGGGGCGCTAGCGGTGCAGCCGCTCTGGCAGCAGTCGGCGGTGGCGCAGCGCGCCGCCATTGCCGAATTGCGTTGCAGGGTCACCGACCTGGCCGAGGCCCATCTCGCGCGCATCGCCGAGCGCGAGCCCGCGCTGCACGCCTGGGTGACCCATGACCCGGCAGCCGTGCGGGCCCGGGCCGCGGCGCTGGACCAGGCCGCGGACGACCTGCCGCTGCGCGGCCTGCCGGTCGGCATCAAGGACATCATCGACACCGCCGATCTGCCCACTGCCTACGGTTCGTCGATCTACGCCGGGCATCGCCCCGTGGAGGATGCGGCCATCGTCGCGCGCCTGCGCGCCGCCGGCGCGCTCATCATGGGCAAGACCGTCACCACCGAATTCGCCTACATGCATGCCGGGCCGACGTTGAACCCATGGAACGCCGCCCATACGCCAGGCGGGTCCTCCAGCGGCTCGGCCGCCGGCGTGGCGGCAGGCATGATGCCGCTCGCGCTTGCCACCCAGACCGGCGGTTCCACCATCCGGCCTGCGGCGTACTGCGGCATCGTCGGCTTCAAGCCCACCTATGGCGTGCTGCCGATGACGGGCATCAAGCCGCTGGCGCCGAGCCTGGATACGCTGGGTCTGTACGGTCGCTCGGTGGAGGACGTCGCGCTGTTGTTTGACGCGGTGTCCGGTCGTGGCGCATCCGCAGCGGAGGCCAGGCCTATTGGCGCGCTCAGGCTTGGCCTTCATCCCGGGCCGTATGCGGGCCGCGCCGGTGCCGATGCGCAGGCCGCGCTCGATGCCGCCTGCACGGCCCTGCGTGCGGCCGGCGCCACGGTCGAAACCATCGATCTTCCCGAGGCCTTGTTCGCGCGCATCGGCGAGGGCAACAACACCATCATGGCCTACGAGGCGGCGCGTGCGCTCGCACACGAGTTCGAGACCGATCGCGCGCTGCTTTCAGCCAACATCGTCAAGCTGATCGGCATCGGCCAGGCCGTGCCGGATGCGGCCTACCGCGACGCACTGGCCGCCGGCGGGGAAGGCCGGCAGGCGCTGGCCGAGGGCATGCGCGGTTTCGACAGCCTCATCACTTTCAGCGCGCCGGGTGCGGCGCCGGTATGGGCGGAGGGCACCGGCGACTCGGCCTTCAACCGCATCTGGACTACCATCGGCGCGCCGTGCATCACCCTGCCGGTGGGGCGCGTGGCCGCGACCCGCCTGCCGCTGGGCGTGCAACTGGTCGATTGTGTCGACCGCGATGCGCATCTGCTGCAGGTGGCCGCGCGCGTCGCGCCCGTGTTGCCTGCGTTCGATCGCTGGTAGCCCCGGGGCGGCCGCTCGCAGCCGGGGGCGGCATGCGCTAGAGTTCACGACGTCCAGTTTCCGGAGCCCTGCCAGCCATGACCGAACTCGAACGTTTTCTTGCCGCCCGCGACCAGTTGCAGGCGCTGTCCGCCGACTACAACCGAGCGGTCAGCGAGTTCAAGTGGCCGGAACTCGCGAGCTTCAACTGGGCGCTGGATTACTTCGACCACATCGCCCGCGACAACCACGCTCCGGCCTTGCGCATTCTTGAAGAGTCCGGCGCCGAGGCGTCGCTCACCTATGCGCAACTGGCCGAACGTTCCAACCGGGTGGCCAATTTCCTGGTCGCGCAAGGCGCGAAAAAGGGCGATCGCATGTTGCTCATGCTGGGCAACGAGGTGCCGCTGTGGGAGGCGATGCTGGCCTCCATCAAGCTGGGCGTGGTGGTCATTCCCGCCACCACGCTGCTCTCCGGCGCCGACCTGCAGGACCGGCTCGAGCGCGGGCGCGTGGCCTTCGTGCTGACCAACCCCGCCGGGGCCGCCAAGTTCGACGAGCTCCCCGCCGCGTCCCTGGCGGGCATCCGGCGTATCCATGTGGGCGGCGCGCGCGCCGGCTGGCTCGACTATCGCGATGTCGACGCGCAAGCCGCCGCCTTCGCCGCGCCGGTGCGCCCGCTCGCCGGCGACCCCCTGCTTGAGTACTTCACTTCCGGCACCACCTCCAAGCCCAAGCTGGTGCAGCACACGCAAACCAGCTATCCGGTGGGGCACCTCAGCACGATGTACTGGCTGGGCCTCAAAAAAGGCGACGTGCACTGGACCATCAGCTCGCCCGGCTGGGCCAAGCACGCGTGGAGCTGCGTGTTCGCGCCACTCAACGCGCAGGCCTGCATCTTCATCTACAACTACACGCGCTTTAACGGTCCGGCCATCCTCGAGGTGCTGGTGAAAAACGCGGTGCAAACCCTGTGCGCGCCGCCCACGGTGTGGCGCATGCTGATCCAGGAAAACCTCAAGGCATGGCCGGTGCGGCTGCGCGAGCTCATTTCCGCCGGCGAACCGCTCAATCCCGAAGTCATCGAGCAGGTGCGCGCCGCCTGGGGCATCACCATCCGCGACGGCTTCGGCCAGACCGAAACCACCGCCATGATAGGCAATTCGCCCGGCCAGGCCTTGAAGCCCGGCTCGATGGGCCGGCCGCTGCCGGGCTATCACGTGGCCCTGCTCGACCCCGACGGCGCACCGGCCGAGGAGGGCGAGATCTGCATCGACCTCTCGCGCCGTCCGGTCTCGCTGATGAACGGCTACGCCGGCGACGACGCCAAGAACGCCGAGGTGATGCGCGACGGCTATTACCATACGGGCGACGTCGGCTCGCGCGACGCCGAGGGCTACATCACCTACGTGGGCCGTGCGGATGACGTGTTCAAGGCCTCCGGCTACCGCATCAGCCCGTTCGAGCTCGAGAGCGCGCTGATCGAGCACCCGGCCGTGGCCGAAGCGGCGGTCGTGCCCTCCCCCGACCCGGTGCGCGGCTTCGTGCCCAAGGCCTATGTGGTGCTCGCCGCGGGCCACGCGCCTGACGCGGCGACCGCCGCGGGCATCTTCCGCTTCATGCGCGAACGCGTGTCCGGCTACAAGCTGGTGCGGCGCATCGAGTTCAGCGACCTGCCCAAGACCATCTCGGGCAAGATCCGGCGCGTGGAACTGCGCGGACAGGAAAAGGGCCGCCCGGAAGGCGCGGTGCGCAACGAGCGCGAATTCCTCGAGGAGTCGCTGAAGTAAGCGGTTCGCCCGGCCCGACCCTACCTACCGACATGCCCAACATCGAACACGCGCAAAAGGCCCTGATCGACCTCGCGATCAGGTTCGGCCCCAAGGTGCTGGCGGCCGCCGTCATCCTGGTGATCGGCTTCTACGCCGGGCGCTGGATCGCCAGGGGGCTGGGCCGCTGGCTGGCCAGGCTGCAGCTCGAGCCGCCGGTGCGCAACCTGCTCGCGCGCATCGCCCAGCTGGCCGCCTTCAGCCTGTTCGCCATCATGGCGCTGCAGAATCTCGGCATCGACCTGTTGCCGTTGATCGCCGGCCTCGGCGTGGCGGGCGCCGGCGTGGCGCTCGCCATGCAGGGCGTGCTGGGCAATCTGGTCGCCGGGCTTACCATCATCTTCACGCGGCCGTTCAGGGTCGGCGAGTATGTCGCCATGGTGGGCGTGGAGGGCCGGGTCGAGGCGATCGAGCTCTTCGATACGCGCCTGTCGCATGCGGACGGCTCGACCGTCGTGGTGCCCAACCGCAAGATCGTCGGCGAGATCCTGCACAACTACGGCCAGGTGCGCCAGCTCGACCTGCGTGTGGGCATCGCCCGGCCCGGCGAGCTCGACCTCACCCTGGCGCTGGTGCGCGACGTGGTCAAGGCCAACCCGCGCGTCCTGCGCGAACCCGAGCCCCTGATCGGCGTGAGCGTGCTGAGCGACACGAGCATCGCCATCGCGGTCAGGCCCTGGGTCAGCGTGCCGGACTATGTCCCGGCGAGCGCCGAGATCAACCAGGCCATCGTCGAGGCGTTGCGCGCCGGCGGCGTGCACTACCCCCTGCTTGTCGGCGACGCCGTGATGATCAACACCGCCCGGTTGGCCGGCGAGGCCTGAGGCGGCCGCGCGCCTACGGGGCGCTGTCGCGCCTGGGGCGATATGCGGCACTCATCCGGCCTGCGGTGGCCATCAGGGCGCCGTTGATCCAGAACACCGCCAGCAGTCCCGCTACCGCTCCCATGGCGCCGAACACCGCCGGGCCCAGCAGGCGCGCGACGTTGTTGACCGTCAGGCGCAAGCCCACGGTGGCGCCGGACCGGCCCGCCTCGGCGCTGCTGAACATCAGCATCAGGGTGAGCGTCTGTGTGCAGCCCAGCGAAAGGCCGAAGGTGAAGGCCAGGATCGCCAGTAGCGAACTGTCGCGGCATACCGGCACCAGCGCGAAGACGATCGCTCCGACGAAGAACGCGCCGGCGAGCAGCCGGCGCTCCCCCGCCAGGCGGATGCAGCGCACCATGCCGAGCCTGACGACGAAGGAGCCGACCGCGAGCGAAGCCAGCAGGCCGCCGATCACCGAAGCGGAAAGCCCCAGCCCATGCGCGTAGATCGGCAGGAAGGCCTGGAATAGGTCGTTGCCGAGCTGGGCCAAGCTGCTGATGGCGAGCATTTTCCGGATGTGGCGGTTTCCGAGCGTATGCAGCAGGTTGCCGCCGGTGGCCGCCGCGCCCGACCCGCGCGGCAGCGCGCGGCCCCAGATCGCCATCAGCAACAGTCCCAGCAACAGGAGGGCGGCGATGGCGAGGCAGGCGATGGCGTGGCTGGCATGGTCGATCACGAAGCCCGCCAGCAGCGGGCCCAGCAGGATGGCGGCCGAGCCGGTCAGGCTGTAGTTGCTGAAATTGCGGGTGCGCTCGGCAGGCTGGCTCAGCACCCCGACGAGGTTCTGCCCGAGCACCGCGGTGAGCGCCACCGATACGCCCACCAGCAATGAGGCCGCGTACAGCGCGGCCATGGTCGGGATGAAATACGGAATGAGCATGCCCGCGCCGCCGCTGGCGGCACCGATGGCCAGCAGCCAGCGCGAACCGAAGCGGTCCGACAACACGCCGATCGGCCAGGAGAGCACGAGCGGAAAGACGTACATCATGGCGAGGACGCCGCCCGCCCCTGCCGAGCCGGCGCCCAGGTGCAGGCCGTAGAGGGAGAACACCACCCGCGCGGCATTGACGCCCACGAAAACCAGGACGTTCAGCGCCAGGATCAGCAGGATGGCCATCGGCCCGCGCGCGCGACGCATGCTATGTTCACCCTGCCATTATCGACGAGGCCCGCCATGCCAGCCAAACGTACCGCCGCCGCCAAGCCCGCGAGATCGAAAAGGCCCGCCGTACCCAAGCGCGCCGGCGCGCGCGGCAAGGCCGCGCCAGACGCCACCGGGCCGGTCGATGCGCTGATGGACAGGTTCGTCCCGGACCTGCCGTTTCTCGGCATGGTGCGGGATCTCGGGCGCTGGGCCGACGGCATGCTGGCCGGCGCCGGCGCCGGCGCGAGAGTGGCGGGCCTGGTCGCGCCGGTGATCAATCACCCGGCCACGTCCGCGTCGCTCAAGCGCGCCGGCGAGTTGTTGCGCGACGTGCGCGAGACGGCCGGCCTGTCGGTGCAGGACCTGGGCGTTGCCATCAACCTCAACGACGCGACGCTGCTCGAGCATTTCGAGGCCGGCCGCGTGGCCCTGCCGTTCGATGTGATCCTGCGCATCGCCGCCGTGCTCGGGCGCAATGACCCGATCCCTTTCGTGATGCGCCTCTTGCGCGAATCCAATCCGCGCGCGGCGCGGGCGCTGGAAGACATGGGCATCGGCAAACTTCTCGTGCACGCCGGGCGCGAGCGCGAATTCCTCAACCTCTACCGGGGCCGCGACGCGCTGCGCAAGCTGTCCGACGCCGAGTTCGCCGCGCTGCTCGGGCTGGTCGACAGCGCGCTCGACATGGCGCTGGCCGCGCGCGGCGCCATGGCCCCGGGCGGCGGGACGCCGCGTCGATAGCGCGCAGCGCGGCGACCGGCGCGACTCCGCGCCACCGGGTGCGGCCCGGCGGCGCGCAAGGAGGCGCGCTACGCGGCCTTGGTGTGCATCACCTGGTGCGGCGCCGGCACCGGCCAGCCGGCGGCGGCACCCACTTCGGCGATGGCCTTGTTGGTGTCGAAGTAGACCTGCCAGTAATGGGTGTTGTGGCAGAACGGGCGCACGCCGAGCAGGCAGCCGGCGGCGTTGAACTCGAGGATCTCCACCTGCGGCGCCGGATCGGCGACCACGTTGGCGATCTGCGATACCCGCTGCCCGAGGCGGGCGATGGCGTCCTGCGGGTCGACGCCGTTGGCGATCTGGCACTTCAGCTCGACGCGGCGATACGGGTTGTGGGTGTAGTTCACCACGTTGTCGGCCAGGATCTTGCCGTTGCCCACCGTCACGCGCAGGTTGTCCGCGGTGTCGATGGTGGTGACGAACAGGCCGATCTCGCGCACGTCGCCTGTGACGCCTGCGGCGGAGATCATGTCGCCCACCTTGAACGGCCGCAGCACGATCAGGAACGCGCCTGCGGCAAAGTTGGCCAGCAGCCCCGACCAGGCGGCGCCAATGGCGATGCCGGCCGCGGCGATGAGCGCAGCGAACGAGGTGGTCTGGATGCCGAAGATCGACAGGATGGCCAGCACCAGCACGATGCGCAGCACTACCTTGATCGACGATTCGCCGTAGGTGATGAGCGTGGGATCGACCTTGCGCGAGATCATGCCTTCGCGCGAGATGCGGGTGATGAAACCGATCACCCAGCCGCCGACGATCCACAGGATGACCGCGCCCAGTATCTTCCAGCCGATGTCGACCAGATACGGCACCAGCACCTTCTCGACTTCCATCAGTACTTCATTCGTGTTCATGTGTGCAACCCCCGCAATCGTGTTTTGGAATCCGTCATCGGTGAAACGGGCGAAGCTTGCCGCATGACGCGATACAAAGCAACTGCGACGCGACTGGCCGGTGTCGGCCAGCATCGCGCCCTTGGCGCCGCCCATGGGCAGCCTCATGCCGTCGAGGGCTGACTGCGCCTCGGCGTCGGTGAGGCGGCCGTTGGCGGTGCGTTTTCGCAACATCCTTGCGCTCGAGGGCCAGGCGATCATGTTCGATGACATCACGTTGCCGGAGGCGCTGTTCCCGAGGCTTTCGGAAAAGCGCCTGCGCGGGCGCCCCAGCACGCTCTACAACCTGTACCAGGACGAGTACCGCATCACCGTCGTGCGCACGGCGCAGCGGCTCGCCGCGGCGGCGGCGCCGCGCGAGGTGTGCAGGGCGCTGGGCCTGCCGCCCGCCTTGCCTGTGCTGGTGATCCGGCGCGTGGCCTATGCGTATCACGACCGGCCCGTCGAGTACCGGGTCTCGTTTGTCGACACCCGCCTGCACGACTATGTCGGCGATACGCACCGCTAGGCCGGGCGCGGGCTCTTGAGGACGGCGCGGCGGCGCTGCCGGGGATGCGTGGCTAGCGTTTCCAGTCCGGCCCTCCTGCCAGAGCGCGCTCGGTTTCGGCCCAGGTCGGCATGGACTCGATGTTGCCCGGCAGCTGGATCGCGAGGCCCGCCACGGCCACGCCGATGCGCGCGGCCTCGGGCAGCGGAAGGTCGCGCAGGAGACCCGCCAGGCATCCCGCCACGAATGCATCGCCCGCGCCCATCAGATCGACCGGATGCTCGACGCGCGCCACCGGTATCGTCCAGGTCTGGTCACGGTCGCGCGCGATCACCTCGCGGGGCCCGTCCTTCAGGACGAAGCGCCGGCACCCCAGGTCGAGCATGGTTTCCACCGCCGTGGCGCGGTCGACCGGCCCGAACATCATCTGCATGTCCTCCAGGCCGGGAAACACGACGTCGGCGGAAGCGATGTAGCGTTCCAGGCCCTTGCGCGCTTCCGCGGCGGACCAGAGCGACAGCCGCACGTTGGGGTCGAAGGTCACGGTGACGCCGTGCGACTTGGCGACCTCCAGCGCCCGCCAGCAGGCCGCGTCGCAACTTGCCGACAGCGCGGGCGTGATGCCGGTCAGGTGGAGACAGCGGGCCGATGCGATGAAGTCCTCGTCAAGCAACTCCGGACCGTAGGCGGAAAAGGCCGATCCCTTGCGGTAGTAGAAGTGCCTGGCCTCCCCGCCCGGCAATCGCTCGCGCAGGAAGATCGCGGTCGGGCGGCCGGGCGTCATGGCCACCCGCGAAACGTCGACGCCTTCACCGGCGATCAGGTTGCGCAGGTAGTGGCCGGGCTCGTCCGCGCCGAGCGCGCTGATCCACGCGGCGTCGAAGCCGAGGCGCTTGACCCCCACGGCGACCGTGGCCTCCGCGCCCCCCGGCCGGAGGGTGAAGTCCCGGCAGTACCGCATGCGGCCGATGTCCCGGGCCACGAAGACGGCGCTTGTCTCTCCGAGCGTGACCAGGCTTGGCATGTTGGCGGGCGGCTGACAAATGGACGTAGCTACATTGTATTGGTGGCCACCCGTTCCGTCCAGCGACCGGCACGGCCATACGGGCCGCGCCTGCCCGGGCGCGTGGCGCCATCCGGTCGCTAGCGCGACTTCCGGGGGGACTCGAGATACGTTTCGAGGTTCGACGTCAGGCGCGCGATGGCGGCCGCAAAGGCGTCGATTTCCTGCTGGCTGAACCCGGCAAACAGGATCTCGCGGTACTCATTGACCGCCTCGTAAGCCGCGGACCCGAGCCGCTTGCCCTCGTCGGTCAGGAAGACCAGGCTCTGGCGCCGGTCGGCGCTCGAGACATCGCGCAGCGCGAGACGCTTGCGCACCAGGAGATCGAGCGTGCGCGAAAGATTGTTGCGATCCTGGCCGGTCCGGGCCGCCAGTTCGGCCTGGTTGATGCCGTCGCCCTGCGCCAGTTCACGCAGGATGGCCTCCTGCTCGCGCGTGACGTCCAGGCCGTTGTTGCGAAACAGGCGAGCCATGGTCAGGTTGATCAGCTTGTTGAAGTAGGCGAGCTTCAGGCGCGGGTAGCGCTGGCGGGTTTTTCTTGCGGGTGGCATCTCGGGCTTCCGGTCGACGCGGCTCCCCGGCGCATGGCGATCGGGAAACGGGCGCATGTGGCAATCCGGCATTGTTGCCGAATCCGCGGCGCACGGCGAACGCGACCCGGCGGCAGGACCGCTTGCGGCGATGCCGCTTGACAAGGCGGATTAGATGTAACAACATTTATTGCGTGGGCGGCGGGCGGCGCATCGCGTCGATGACGCCGCCATGACCGTTCGCCATCCGACCCACCCGAACCGGGAGTACGTTGTGAGCAAGAAGTTCTATGGCGCCATGCCCGCCCTGATCACGCCCTTCGACGCACGCGGCGAGGTCGATGTGCCGAAACTGAGGACATTCGTGCAATGGCTGCTGCCGCGCGTGCAGGGCCTGTACGTGTGCGGCTCCTACGGGTCGCAGCCCCTGATGCGCGACGATCAATGCCGCCTGGTCGCCGAAACCGTCATGCAGGAATGCCAGGGCAAGGATGCAACGATCATCGTGCATGTCGGCCATCCCTCGACGGACATCACCATCGACCTCGCGCGCCATGCCGCGAGCATCGGCGCGCACGGGGCGGCGAGCCTGACCCCCTACTACTACCTGCACGGACCGCAGGCGGTCACCGATCATTTCAAGGCGCTCATCGACGCGGTCGGCGCACGGATTCCCGTATACCTGTACAACAATCCGAAATACACCAACTACTGCGTCACCGGCGAACAGATCGGCGAACTCGCGGCCTACGGCCTCAAGGGCCTGAAGGATTCGAGCACCAGCATCCAGCTTTTCTACAACTGCATCGCCGCGGTCAAGGAACAGGATTTCGTATTCCTCGTCGGGTCGCAGACCATGCTCTACCCGTGCCTGTCGGCCGGCGGTCAGGGTTGTGTCTCGGGCATGTCGAATCTGTTTCCCGGACTGGTGAATTCGATTTTCGACGCCGCCGCGGGCGGCGACAACAAGCGGGCGGTCGCCCTGCAGCAGGAGGCCAACGCCTTGCGCCACCTGACAGGTAGCGGCATACCCGTTCCCTTCTACCATGAAGCCATCAAGTACCGGTGGGGCATCGACATCGGCATGCCGCGCCGGCCGCTGCAACCGCTGGGGGCGGAAGCCGCGGCTCGCGTGCGCGCCACGCTGGACCGGTTTCCGCACCTCACGTGATGCCGACAGCCGCGCGCGGATGCTGGGCCGGACAGGCCACCGCAACCTGATGACAACCCGCAGGAGACAGAAATTGGATGCCCGAAGACGGCTGATGCTGGCAGCGGCGGCGCTGTGTTCCCTGGGGGCGCGGGCCCAGTCCTTCCCTTCGCGGCCGGTGCGACTTGTCGTTCCCCTGGCGCCGGGGGGCGCGACCGACATCGTGGCGCGGATCCTGGCTGAAAAGGCCGGCAGCCTGCTCGGCCAACCGATGGTCGTCGACAACCGGCCCGGCGCGGGCGGGACCGTCGGTTCGGCCCTGGTGGCCAATGCCACCCCGGATGGGCACACGCTTCTGATGGGCACCGTGGGCACGCTGGCCGTGAGCCCTGGGATGTATCGCAATCTCGCCTACGACACCGAACGGGACCTCGCACCCGTCGCGCTCGTGTCGGCCGGCAACTTTGCGCTGGCGGCAAGCACCAGCCTGCCATCGGCGAGCGTGCAGGACTTCCTGCGCCAGGCGAGGACGCGGCCGGGCGAACTCAATTACGGGTCGGCCGGCAACGCCAGCATGCCGCATCTGGGCATGGAACTGCTCAGTGCCGCTGCCGGCATTCGGCTTACCCATGTGCCCTACAAGAGCAGCGGCCAGCTTGTCGCCGCCCTGATGGCCGGGGAGGTGCAGGCGGGCCTGCCGGACGTGCCAGCCGTGCTGCAGCAGTTCCGTGCCGGGCGCGTGCGCATCCTCGCGGTGGCGGGCCAGGCGCGCGACCCGCTCTTGCCGGAGGTGCCCACCCTCGCGGAGTCCGGCGTTGCGGGCTTCGATATCGGTTCCTGGCTGGGTGTCATGGCGCCCGCCCGCGCGCCCGCGCCGGTGATCGCGCAACTCAATGACGCCATCGTCAAGGCGCTCCAGTCGGCCGAGGTGATCAGCCGTCTCAAGGACCTGGGCATGCGCCCGATCGCGTCTACCCCGGCGGACTTCCGCGCCTTCCTCCAGCGCGAACGCGTGAAATGGGAAAGCGTTGTCCGCGCATCGGGGGTCACGGTCGAATGACATCGGTCCTTGGCAAACACGCTGCGCCCTGCGCGCACCGGTTCGGCTGTCCGACGGGTCGGCCGCCCCGGCGATCCTTGACCGCCTGATCCGTCCACCCACCCGAAGGAGCCCCGGACCCATGTCTGCCGCAACCGCAATGCCCGCCCCGACCCGGCGATCCGCGATCCATATCGAGCCGCTGACCGAGCATATCGGCGCGGAAGTGCGAAACGTGGATCTCTCCCGTCCGATCAGCGCGGAAGAATACGAGGACATCAACGCCGCGCTGGTCGCCCATTCGGTGCTGGTCTTTCGCGACCAGGAATTGCCCCCGGCCATGCACGTCGACTTCGCTTCACGCTTCGGCCGCCTCGTGGGCCACATCGTCAAGCGGTTTTCGGTGGCCGACTACCCCGAGGTCACCTACATATCCAATGTACGCAACGACAAGGGCGAGATGATCGGCGCCGACCGGGCCGGCATGATCTGGCATTCCGACATGTCGTACTTTCCGCGGCCGATGCTGGGCTCCATGCTGTACGGTGTCGAATGCCCGCCGGAAGGGGCCGACACGGAGTTCGCGAGCATGTTTGCCGCGCATGACGCGCTGCCTGATTCCTTGCGCCATCTGCTCGCGGCAACCAAGGGAGTGCACGACTACGCGTGGCACTACGCGACCTACCTGTCGCACCGCAAGCCCCTCACGCAGGAGGAGAAGGCGCAGGCGCCCCCGGTATCGCATCCGGCATTGCGCACCCATCCGGTGTCCGGCCGCAAGGCCGTCTACCTGAGCGAGGGCCTGACCCGGACCCTTGAAGGCATGGACGAGGCGGCCGGGCGCAAGCTGGTCGTCGAGGTCAGCGAGTTCGCGACCCAGCCTCAATTCGTTTACCGGCACAAGTGGCGCAGCGGCGACGTGGTGTTCTGGGACAACCGCTCGACCATGCATCGCGCCACCGAATTCGATGATCGCTATCGCCGGCTCATGCGCCGCACCACCGTGGAAGGCGATGTGCCGTTCTGAAAGGGGAATGGCCATGGACCGCTCAATCCGCCTGCTTGCATGCCTGGCCTGGGCACTGCTCGCGGCATCGCAGGGCTTCGCGCAGGCGCCCGGCGAGTTCCCCGCGCGGCGCGTCAACTTTGTCGTGCCCTTCACCCCGGGCGGTGCGGGGGACCTGATCGCGCGCGCCCTGGCGCCGCGCCTGGCGGCGCTCTGGGGGCATCCTGTCATCATCGAAAACCGCGCCGGCGCCGGCGGCAATGTCGGATCCAGGTCGGTCGCCCTTGCCGCGCCGGATGGCCACACGATCCTCATCGGCTCGACGAGTTCGCATGCGATCAATCCCAGCCTGTACCGCGAAAAAATGCCTTACGACGTGCAGCGCGACTTCGCCCATGTCGTGATGCTGGCCAATTCGCCGCACATCCTGATGGTGCATCCGTCGCTACCTGCGAGCAGCGTTGCGGAGCTGATCGCCCATCTCCGCGCGCATCCCGGGCAGGTGCATTTCTCCTCCGGCGGGAACGGCACCAGCACCCATCTGGCGGGCGAACTGTTCAATTCCATGGCCGGTGTTCGCATGGCCCACGTGCCGTTTCGCGGCGCGCCGGAAGCCGTCGCCGGCGTCATGGGAGGGACCACGCAACTCATGTTCGAGAATCTGGCCGGCGCCCTGGCGCAGGTGCGCGGCGGCAGGCTCAGGGGCCTGGGGATCACGTCGCTGCGGCGTTCGGCGCAGGCGCCGGAGTTGCCGGCCGTCGCCGACACGGTGCCGGGCTTCGAGACCGGCGTGTGGTTCGGCGTGTTCGCGCCCGCCGCCACCCCTGCCGGCACGGTGGCGAGGATCAACGCCGACATGAACGCGGTGCTGCGCTCGAAGGACATGCGCGATCAGCTCGACAAGCTCGGCATGGAGCCCATGGGTGGCAGCCCGTCCGAGGCGAGCGCCTTCGTGCGTGCGGAAACGGCCAAGTGGGCCAGCGTGGTCGCGATTTCCAATGCGAAAATAGACTGAGGCTGCCATGGCGGAAGACCCGACGACAATGATCAATCGCGCCTTGTCGGCGCTCGTCGCCGCGCTGGCGTTGCTGTGTGCGACGGCCACCCATGCACAGCGCTATCCCGCCCAGCCCGTGAAGCTGGTCGTGCCGTTTGCGCCCGGCGGCGCCACCGACATCATCGCGCGCCTGCTCGCGGAAAGGCTCGGCCAGCGACTCGGCCAGCCATTCACGGTGGACAACCGCGGCGGGGCCTCCGGCATAACCGGCACCCAGGCGGTGCAGAATGCGCCGCCGAACGGCTACACGCTCCTCCTGACCGGCAACGGTCCGCATGCCACCAACGTGGCGTTGTTCAGGAAGCTGCCTTACGATCCCCTCAAGGACTTCGCGCAGGTCAGCCTGACCGGCGTATTGCCACTGGTGCTCAACGTGAATCCGGCGGCGCCGGCCCAGAATTTCGACGAGTTCGTGAAGTGGGTGAAAGGTCAACCCGGAAAAATCAGCTACGCGTCGCCCGGAACCGGTTCGCCGCCGCACCTCGCGATGGAACTGCTCGCGCAGCGCCTGGGCTTGTCATTGGTGCATGTGCCCTACAAGGGCAGCGCGCCCGCGATCAACGACCTGATCGCGGGTCATGTTCCGGTGATGTTCGACAACGTGTTCGCGTCCATCGGCAACGTGAAGGCGGGGAAGATCCGGTCGCTGGCGGTCGGCTCGGGCCGGCGCCTGGCCAGCCTTCCGGCCGTACCGACCTTCATCGAATCCGGCATGCCGGGTTTCGAGGTGGCGTCCTGGACCTCGATGGCGGCACCTGCGGGCACCCCACGCGAGATCGTCGAACTCCTTTCGGCCGAGATCCGCCAGCTATTCGCTCAACCCGAGGTGCAGGCGCGGCTTCTCGATCAGGGTGCCGTGCCTGTGGCGACCACACCGGACCAGACGGAGCGTTTCGTGCGCGAGGAGATCCAAAGGTGGAGCGCCGTCGTGGATAATGCCAAGGTGGAGCGCATCAGCCACTGATTCCCGCGCTCTTTACGGTTCACCGACGCTGCGCGCAAGTGTCCCGCTGGGGGCCCGCTGGCGGCGCCGGGAGGTCCCGGATGCAGCGGAACGGAACCGGACGCACCGCCCGGAAGTTTGCCGGGCCTGATCGGTTTTTCGTTGTGCCTGGAACACCATTCACCTTGAACGCCGCCCGCATCGCCCGGTTGTTCGCTTGTGCCGCGCAGCTTGCTGCGCGCCCGATGTCGACCGTCCGATGACTGTCTGGATGCCGTGGCTGGCATGGCGGCACCTGGTGACGCGCGCCTCGCTGCGGGGCGACGCCATGGCCGGGCTGACCGGCGCGCTCCTGGTATTGCCGCAGGGCATCGCCTACGCGGCCATTGCCGGTCTGCCGCCTGAGTACGGCCTGTACTGCGCCATCGGGCCGGCGGTCGTATCGGCCCTGTTCGGTTCGAGCCTGCACCTGGTGTCGGGGCCGACCGCCGCGATCTCCATCGTGGTGTTCTCCGCGCTCGCACCGCTGGCCGCGCCGGGCAGTCCGGCCTACATCACGCTGGCGCTGACCCTGGGCTTCATGGTGGGCGCGGTGCAACTGGCGATCGGCGCGGCGCGCCTGGGCCGGCTCGCCCATCACATCTCGCACAGCGTGGTGGTGGGCTTCACCAGCGGCGCCGCCTTCCTCATTGCCGCCAGCCAGCTGAAGCATTTTTTCGGGTTGCGGGACGCCCAAGCGAGCGGTTTCTTCGCGCAGCTCCGGGAGACGGCCGCTCTGATGCCGCAGGCGGACCTGCATGTGCTGGGGGTGGGCGCCATGGCGCTCGGCGCGGCGCTGGCATGCCGGCGCCTCGACCCGGCGTGGCCGCACATGATCGTCGGCATGGTGGCCGCGGCGCTGCTGGCCGCCTGGTTCGGCGATGTCGCCACGGTCGGCGCCCTGCCCGCGGCGTTGCCGCTGGTTTCCATGCCCAGCTTCGATCCTGGCATATGGTCCAAACTGGCGGCCAGCGCCGCCATCATCGCCGTACTGGCGCTGACCGAGGCGATCGCGATCGCGCGCGCCATCGCGCTGCGGTCTGGACAGACGATCGACAGCAACCAGGAGGTCATCGGCCAGGGGCTGGGCAATCTGGCCGGCAGCTTTCTCTCCGGCTACCCGTCGTCCGGGTCCTTCACCCGCAGCGGCCTGAACTACGAGGCCGGCGCCAGGACGCCTCTGGCCGCGGTATTCGCAGCCGGGTTCCTGGTGCTGTTGCTGGCGGTCATCGCCCGCTGGGTCACCTATCTGCCGCTGGCAGCGATGGCGGGTGTGCTGTTCCTGGTGGCGTGGGGGCTGATCGACCGCAGGGAGATCGCGTCCATCATGCGGGGACCCGTGCACGAGCGCGTGGTCCTGTGCGTGACCTTCATGTCGACCCTCCTGGTGCAGCTGGAGTACGCGGTGTTCATCGGCATCGCGGTGTCGCTGCTGCTGCGGCGTTTCGGGTTTTCGGCGGAAGATGAAAAGGGCCACGGCATCGATTGAGCGATTTCCCCGGGAAAGCTACGTCGTGTGCAGCGTCGCTCCCGCTATCGCTTACGGTCTTCGCGCCTGCCTATTGGCCAAGGGCACTGACAATGTCCGTCCTTGAAAAGTCGCTGCCCTTGAAGAGGAGCGCCTCGCCGCTGGCCTTGGCCAGCGCGTAGGAAAAACAATCGCCGAAGTGGAGGCCCGCCGGATGGCGTCCCTTGCCGAAATCGGAGCAGGCCTGTCGCGCAAGATGCGCTTGTTCTTCTGTAACCGGCTCGATCACAAACCCCGCGCGGCGCAAGAAGGCGTCGAGTCGCCGGCTGCCCATTTTCCGGTAGTCGTACAGCATGCGGAGCAGGGCAAGCCGGTCTTGAAGGTGGTGTTCTGGAGCCAGCTTGACGACTACCGACGCGAACCTGCGTTCATCCTCGACCTGCCCGCTGGCCCCCTGGATGCGGCGAAGCCACGGCGCGAGCGCAAGGGTGCGAGTGTCACCGGCAATGCTGTGTCTGAAAGCGCGGCCACACGTGTCACTGCAAGCGACGATGACGGAAACAATGTCTACGCCAGCGAGTACCTGGTATCGAAAGGCCGCCTGACCCCGATCAGGCATGCGTTTCACAACCCGGGCGTCCCGTTCTACATGCTACGCGCCGGCGTGCCAGGTGCACTGGTGATGGGGTGCTCGTTGCGTTGCTTCGCGGTGTCTTGAAGCGGCTGGCCTAGGTCACGACTGGTCGGTCGAGTCAGGTTTCGGTGAGTGACTTCGGGGGCGTTTACGGGTGCCCCCCGGTGCCGGCGCTGCAGAATGCGACAAAGCGCTGCACGCCCGGGCTCAGCCGGCGGTCCCGATGGGTCACGATCGAAAGGTCGCGCGTTGGCGGCTTGATGGCGCACTTGAGTTCCACCAGCGTACCAGCGGCCAGTGCTTCGGTCACGGTATGGCGTGACAGGCAACTGATGCCCGCGCCCGCCATCACTGCCAGACGCACGGCCTCGGATGAGCCCAGTTCCATCGCCGGGCGCGGCCAGCCGATCGCCTTGAGCAGCAACTGGTCTACCGTCTCGCGTGTGCCGGAACCGGGCTCGCGTACGATCCAGTCCGCCGACGCAAGCGCCGCGACGCCGGCGCGGCGCCCGGCAAGCGGATGGCGCGGGCTGGCGCACACCACCATCCGGTCGCGCATCCAGGTGCGCAGGCGCAGATCCTCATGCTGCACGCTGCCCTCGACGAAGCCCGCGTCGACGTCGAAATGCAGCACCGCGTCGGCCACATCGCGGGTATTGCCGATGCGCAGTTGCACGTAGGCTGCGGAATGCTCGGCGCGCCAGCGCGCGATGATGGGGGGCAACAGGTGGTTGCCGATGGTGAGGCTGGCGGCCAGGCGCAACGGTGCCGCCAGTTCGTCGGCGAAGGCGCTCTCGACTTCGGCCGCGTGGTCGAGCAGCGCGATCGCCCTCGGTAGCAGGCGCCGGCCATTGGCGTTCAGGACAAGCCGCTTGCCGGCGCGGTCGAACAGCGGCTGCCCCAGGCGCGCTTCGAGCTCGGCCAGCGCCATGCTGGCGGCGGACTGGGATCGCGCCAGGCGCTCGGCGGCGGCGCGCACGCCGCCGTCGCGGGCCACGGCGATGAATACCTCCAGTTGATGCAGGGAAGGGCGCACGCAGGTCGGCCAGTTGATCGATTTAACTGATTATATCGATCAGGTTTATCCGCTTTTCTAAAATAATCGGATTGACTAAGCTCAGACCGATTTGGCATTACGTGCGCAAATCCCGTTTTCCACCGAGAGCCCATCCACCTTGAACCACGCTGACCCGGTACGCATCACCTCGGCCCTCGACGCCGGCAACACCGTCAAGACCACCACCTGCTACATGTGCGCCTGCCGTTGCGGCATCAAGGTGCATGTGCGGGAAGGTGAGGTGCGCTACATCGAAGGCAATCCCGAACATCCGCTCAATCAGGGTGTGATCTGCGCCAAGGGGTCGGCCGGCATCATGAAGCAGGTGTCGCCGGCACGGCTGACGCAGCCATTGATGCGCAAGCCCGGCAGCGAGCGTGGCGCCGGCGAGTTCGAAGCCATCAGCTGGGACCGCGCGCTCGACATGCTTACCGAGCGGCTGGCGAAGATCCGCAACACCGACCCGAAGAAGTTCGCGATGTTCACCGGGCGTGACCAGATGCAGGCGCTGACCGGGTTGTTCGCGCGGCAGTTCGGCACACCCAACTATGCGGCGCACGGCGGCTTTTGCTCGGTGAACATGGCCGCCGGCATGATCTACACCATCGGCGGCAGCTTCTGGGAGTTCGGCGGGCCGGATCTCGACCGGGCCAGGCTTTTCGTGATGATAGGCACGGCCGAGGACCACCATTCCAATCCGCTCAAGATCGCGATCTCCAAGTTCAAGCGTGGCGGCGGGCGCTTCATCTCGATCAACCCTGTGCGCACCGGCTATTCGGCGATTGCCGACGAGTGGATTCCGATCAAGCCCGGCACCGATGGCGCGCTCTTCATGGCGCTGCTGCACGAGGTCATCGCCAACGACCAGATCGACCATGCTTTCCTGAAGCGCTACACCAACGCCCCGCAGCTGGTGGTGGAGGACGACGGCGAGCGCCAAGGCCTGTTCGCCTTCGACCCTGCTGCCGGTCCGCCCGGGGATGGGCGCAACCCGCACAACAAGCTGGTTTGGGACAAGGCGAGCGGCAAGGTGATGGCCGCCTACCCGGCGGGCATTGCCGAGGGCTGCGACCCGGCGCTCGAAGGCCGCTATACGCTGGCCGACGGCACGCGGGTAGTGCCGTCATTCCAGTTGCTGCGCGAGCGCGTGGCCGACTGCACGCCGGAGTGGGCGGCAACGATCACCGGCATACCGGCCGCGCGCATCAAGGCGCTGGCCCGCGAAATGGGTGACACGGCCTTCAAGCAGGCCTTCGAGATGCCGATTCCCTGGACCGACGCCTGGGGCAAGCAGCATCCGACCACCATCGGCCGGCCGGTGGCCTTTCATGCCATGCGTGGGCTGGCTGCGCATTCCAACGGTTTCCAGACCGTGCGCGCCTTGGCGGTGCTGATGAGCGTGCTGGGCACCATCGATGCGCCGGGCGGCTTTCGCCACAAGGCGCCCTACCCGCGCCACATCGTCCCGAACTACCGCGCCTTCAGCGCGCCGGAGATGATCAAGCCGAACACGCCGCTCAATGCGGCGCCGCTGGGTTTTCCCGCCAGTCCGGACGAACTGGCGATCAACCCGGACGGCTCGCCGATCCGCATCGACCACGCCTTCTCCTGGGAGCATCCGCTGTCGGCGCACGGCATGATGCACAACGTCATCACCAACGCGGTCAAGGGCGATCCCTACCGCATCGACACGCTGATGATCTTCATGGCCAACATGGCCTGGAACTCGACCATGAACACCATGGCCGTGCGCGAGATGCTGAACCGCAAGGATGAGAAAGGGGAACACCTGATCCCCTTCCTGGTGGTGTGCGACGCCTTCCAGAGCGAGATGACCGCCTTCGCCGACCTGGTGCTGCCCGACACCACCTACCTCGAGCGGCACGACGTGATGAGCATGCTCGACCGGCCGATCTCGGAGTTCGACGGCCCGGTCGATTCGGTGCGCATTCCGGTGGTGCCGCCCAAGGGTGAATGCCGACCGTTCCAGGAAGTGTTGATCGAGCTGGCTTCGCGGCTGAAGTTTCCGGTGTTCACCAACGAGGAGGGTGGGCGCAAGTTCCGCGACTATCCGGACTTCATCGTCAACTTCGAGCCGCAACCGGGCATCGGTTTCCTGATGGGCTGGCGCGGCACTGACGGTGGCTCGCACCTGCGCGGCCTGCCCAATCCCAGGCAATGGGAGATGTACGAAAAGAACAACTGCGTGTTCCGGTACCCCATGCCGGAGAACATGCACTACATGCGCAACTGGAACCGCGCCTACCTGGACTTCGCCAAGGACAAGGGCTGGCGCCAGCGCAACGACCCGATCCAGTTGGCGCTGTATTCCGACACGCTGCAGTCGTTCCGCCTGGCGGCGCAGGGCAAGAGCCCGGGGCGGCGGCCGCCGGAGGCATTGCGTGAGCGCATCGTCACCTACTTTGACCCGCTGCCGTTCTGGTACGCGCCGCTGGAGCAGGCTGCAACCGACACGGCCGCCTATCCGCTGGCCGCCATCACCCAGCGGCCGATGGCGATGTATCACGCCTGGGATTCGCAGAACGCGTGGCTCAGGCAAATCCACAGCCACAACACCCTGCAGGTGAATCCGGTCACGGCCCATGCCGCCGGCATTGCCGATGGCGGCTGGTGCTGGGTGGAAAGCCAGTGGGGCAAGGTGCGCTGCATTGCGCGCCATTCCGAGGCGGTGGAGCCGGGCACGGTGTGGACCTGGAACGCCATCGGCAAGGCCAGCGGCGCATGGCAGCTCGAGCCCGGTGCCGACGAGTCGCGCAAGGGCTTTCTGTTGAACCACCTGATCAGCGAGGAACTCCCGCTGGCGGGCCGGCCCGGGCACACCATCAGCAACTCGGACCCCATCACCGGGCAGGCCGGCTGGTACGACGTGCGGGTGCGCCTTCGCCCCGCCGCGCCGGAAGAGCCCGAAGAATCCTTCCCCCAGGTGGCCGCCGCGCCTTCGCCCCCCGGCGTGGCCGGGCGTGCGGCCGGGGTGCTTGCCTATTTCGCAGGAAAGCGCACATGAACCAAACCGCCGAAACCCTGGCCAAGCAGCTCGCGTTGGTGATCGACCTCAACGTCTGCGTGGGCTGCCATGCCTGCGTGACCTCCTGCAAGCAGTGGAACACCTCAGGCTCGGCCGGCCCGCTGGCCGACCTCAATGCCTATGGCGCCGAGCCCAACGGCACCTTCTTCAACCGGGTGCAGACCTGGGAGGCCGGCGAGTACCCACAGGCCGACACCATCCACTTCCCCAAGAGCTGCCTGCACTGCGAGGACCCGCCCTGCGTTCCGGTGTGTCCCACCGGCGCCTCCTACAAGCGCAAGGAGGACGGCATCGTCCTGGTGGACTACGACCGCTGCATCGGCTGCAAGTACTGCGCCTGGGCCTGCCCCTACGGCGCGCGAGAACTCGACGAGTCGCGCCAGGTGATGACCAAGTGCACCCTGTGCGTGGACCGCATCTACGACGAGAAACTCGCGCCGGAGGACCGCAAGCCCGCCTGCGTCAAGGCCTGCCCGACCAACGCGCGCCTGTTCGGCGACGTCAAGGACCCGGATTCCGAGGTGTCGAAGGCCATCCGCGAGCGCGGTGGCTATTCGCTCATGCCGGAATGGGGTACGCAACCGGCCAACCAGTACCTGCCGCGCCTGGTGCGCGAAGCCCAGGAGTTCTAGCCATGCATCCCGCGTGGTCGGTGATCCTGTTCACCGTGCTGGCCGGACTCGGCCAGGGGCTTTTCGTCATGCTGGTGCGCGCCTCCGACAGCGGCATTGCGCCACACCTCCTGGGCATGGCGGGGCTGGCCAGCACGGTCCTGTTGTGCGTCGGCCTGGCCTGCTCGTTCTTGCACCTGGGCCATCCGCTGCGCGCCTGGCGCGCGGTGGCGATGTGGCGCACCTCCTGGCTTTCGCGCGAGGTGATCGTGCTGCCGATCACCGTCGCCGTGGTGGCGGCCTGGTCGCTGGCGCAACTGGCCGGCTCGGTACATGCGCAGTGGCTGGGCCTTCTGGGCGTGGCGCTTTGTTTTGTGTTGTGGGTGTGCACCGGCATGATCTACGCCTGCATCCGCTTCCTGCGTGAGTGGGCGCATCCGCTCACGCTGGTCAATTTCGTTCTGCTCGGCTGGATGTCGGGTGCAACGCTGTTCGCCGCGTTAGGCGAACTGGTGCCCGGCTTCAGCGCCAACCCGCTGTGGCTGACGGCCGCCACGGCGCTGACCGTGGCAGGCGCCTGCGCGCGCCTGGCAAGCCTGGGTCGCAACCGGATGTTGAAGCCGGTTTCCACGCCGCAAAGTGCGCTGGGCGTCAGGGCCGCGAAACTAAAGCAAATGTCGCAGGGCGCCACCGGCGGCAGTTTCAACACCCGCGAGTTCTTTCACGGCAAAAGCGCGCTGGTGGTCAGGAACGTGCGCTGGATTGCCCTGGGGCTGGCCTTCGCGCTGCCGCTGGCGCTGCTGGTGGCCGCGCGCTACCAGCCGGGCGCGGGCCTCGTGGCGCTGGCAGCGCTTTCGCAAGTGCTGGGGTTGCTGGCGGAGCGCTGGCTGTTCTTCGCGCAGGCCAACCATCCGCAGAACATCTACTACCAGGCAGTGGCCTGAGCGCCCACCTTATGGCGGTTTTCGCGTGTTGCCGGCCGTGCGCGGCGACCTGCTCGAACAACTCGGATGGCTCGAGGAAGCGCGCGCCGAGTTCGAACAATCCGCGGTACTTGCCCGCAACGAACGCGAGCAGGCGTTGATGCGCAAGCGTGCTGCGGCCGGTACCAGCCAGGCTCGGAGCAGGTTCGGTCGTACGCGAGTTACGTTTATTCGGGGATCCAGTTCTCAACCTTGAGACTCTTGACCCGGGCGAACTCGCGCACGTTGTTGGTCACCAACGTGAGGTTCAGGCTCAGGGCATGTGCCGCGATCAGCATATCGAGCGGGCCGCAGGGTGTACCGGCGCGTTCCAACCCGGCGCGAATCGTCCCATAGGCATCCGCCGCCCTTGACTCAAAGGGCGACACGTTGAGCGTGTCTATGGCGCGCTGGAGTTTTGCGCGGCTGGTTTCCCGCTTCTGGCTCTTTTCGATCCCGTAGCGCAGTTCCGCCAGGGTGATCGATGAAATGCAAAGCTGGCGTGCGTCTTCCTGATCGAAGCGGTCCAAAACGGCCTGATGATGGGGTCTGGCATTGAGCACATAGATCAACGTATTGGTATCGAGCATGTAGCGCATCAGCGGTCCCAGTCGCGTGGATCGCTTTGGTCGGGCTGGTTGCGTTCAATACCGAAGCCGTCCGGCGCGTCGGCCAATGCGGCGCGAATCGCTGAACCCAACCCTGGAGCTGCGGGTTTGAGCCAGGCGTCAAGCGCCTCATGGACCAGCGCTGTGCGGGTCTTGCGCTCGCGCTTGGCACGTTGATCGAGGAGTCGTTCGATATCCGGCCGGAGTCGTATGGAAATGGGCATGGCGCCTCGCACGGGGCAATCGAATGTAATACAAGCGTATCACAACCCGAATGACGGCGGGAATTTGCCAATCGCTCTGGGGCCGAATGAAAAACGCCCGACCCGGGCAACCCCGGTCGGGCGTTGCTGGACGGGCAGGGCTGTTTAAGCCGTGATTTCCTTCGCCGTGATCGTGTACTTGAACTGGTCCGGGTCCAGCGGGTCGTAGCGGCCGTTGGCGTTTTCCGCGTTCGGGTACATGAAGAAGCCCAGCTTGGTGCCCTTGGAGCCCGGCAATGCCACATCGTGCGCGGTATTGAAGGCGAGCCAGTTGCCCTCCCAGCCGCCAAAGAGACCCTTGTACACCGGCGTCACCACCGGATGGTGGGTGGTCTTCAGCCATTCCGGGGTTTCCAGGCGCATGACCTTGCCCACATCCGCCGGATCCATGCCCACCCAGCCATAGTCCTTGAGGAACACTTCGGCGCGGCAGTGTTGCGCGCCCTTGAGGCTGGCGGGATTGCCCGAGAGTTCACGGTAGCCGAAGGCGGAGGGCGCCAGACGGATGCCGTAGACATCGCGTGCCGGCACACCCACCGAGCGGCACAGGCCGACAAACAGCGCGTTGATGTCGCCGCACTTGCCGCCCAGGTTGCCGGTTTCGAGCATCGCCTTGATATCGCCCACGCCGCAGCCGCGCACCTTGGGTTCGCGGTGCGTGTTGGTGACGATCCAGTCGTAGATCTTCTGCACCTTCTCGACATCGGTCCGGGCGCCCTTGGCGGCTTCCCTTGCGGTTTGACGGACGATGCCATCGATCGGCATCAGTTCGGTGGCGGCGGTCCAGTATTTGAGAGTGGCGGCGTCTTCCTTTGCGGCCACCTTGTTCGTCCAGTCGACCGCGCGGTTCTGGGCGCGGATGCGGCTGGTGAGTTCGATCACCGGCTTGGCCTCGCCCTCGGCGAATTCGGCGTGCAGCATCTTGGCGCCGTACTTCTCGTCGGCCGTCTGGCGTGCCGACTTGGCGTTGCCGGCCCAGGTGGATTCGAGCGACTGCTGGTATTCCGCGTCGATCGAAGGGATCGGCAACCACACCTGGGTTACGCCCTTGGGGTTGGCCACTTCGACCCGGGTGGTCAACTCGAAGGTGCGCCAGGGGCCGGGCTTCGGCTCGAAGGTGCGCGCCTGCGCAAAGGCGGCCAGCGGCATCGAGGTGGCGGCAGCGGCGCTCAGGCTGCTCTTAAGAAATCGGCGACGGCTGTAGTGGGGCATGAAATGCTCCTGAAAAAAACTCGGGTGCCGGGGCCCCAAGGCGCACGGCATCGATCCAGGACGCGGCGTCGCCGCATGGCGCGGCGCGGGTCACAAAAAGCCTAAAAGAGCGTGAGTGATGCGCGCAAAGGCGCACCGATTGTCCGCCGCACTCAGCGCGGCAGCAGGTCGCGCACCAGTTTTTCGGCGGCGTCGGACGCCCAGTCGAATTTACCCACCACCACCAGCTTGTCGGGGCCGAGGCGATCGGCCAGCGCCTGCATCGACGGCATTTCGGCGTGGCAAGGTTCGCACCAGGTGGCCCAGAAGCTGACCAGCACCACACGGCCCTTGTGGTGCGACAAGGACCAACTCGTGCCGTCGAGCGCGGAAAGCGCGAGCGGTGGCGTCTTGCCGGCTTTCCAGGGCGTGGTTTCCGATGCGGCCCGGGCGTGTTGCACCAAGCCCATGCCGGCGCACGCCAGCATGGTCAGCGCCGGCGCGGGCTCACGCCGCCTTCTTCTTTTCCTTGAGCAGCGCGCCCAGGTAGCGGCCGGTATAGCTGGCCTTGCTGGCGGCTACCTCCTCCGGCGTGCCGGCGGCGATGATCCTGCCGCCGCCGTCGCCGCCCTCCGGCCCCATGTCCACGATCCAGTCGGCGGTCTTGATCACGTCCAGGTTGTGCTCGATGATCACCACGGTATTGCCGCCGTCACGCAGTTTGTGCAGCACGGTGAGCAGCAGGTCGATGTCCTGGAAGTGCAGGCCGGTGGTGGGCTCGTCGAGGATGTACAGCGTGCGCCCGGTGTCGCGCTTGGAAAGCTCCAACGAGAGTTTGACCCGCTGCGCTTCGCCGCCCGAGAGCGTGGTGGCGGACTGGCCGAGCTTGATGTAGCCCAGGCCGACGTCGAGCAGGGTGTGCAGCTTGCGGGCGACCGTGGGCACCGGCTTGAAGAAGGTGTAGGCGTCCTCCACCGTCAGTTCCAGCACCTCGGTGATGTTCTTGCCCTTGTATTGCACTTCAAGGGTTTCGCGGTTGTAGCGCTTGCCGTGGCACACGTCGCAAGGCACGTACACGTCGGGCAGGAAGTGCATTTCCACCTTGATGACGCCGTCGCCCTGGCAGGACTCGCAGCGCCCGCCTTTCACGTTGAAGGAGAAGCGGCCCGGCTCGTAGCCGCGCTCGCGCGCCATCGGCGCCTGGGCGAACAGCTCGCGGATCGGGGTGAACAGGCCGGTGTAGGTGGCGGGGTTGGAGCGCGGCGTGCGGCCGATGGGCGACTGGTCGACCGCGATCACCTTGTCGAAGTGTTCCAGGCCGGCGATGCGCTCGTGTGCCGCCGCCGGCGTGGAGGAGCCGTAAAGATGGTGCGCGATGGCGTTGTAGAGGGTGTCGTTGATCAGGGTGGACTTGCCCGAGCCCGACACGCCGGTGATGCAGATCATCAGCCCGACCGGCAGGTCGAGGGTGACGTTCTTGAGGTTGTTGCCGGTGGCGCCGGCCACCTTGAGCATGCGCTTGGGGTCGGGTTTGATGCGCTTGGTCGGCACCTTGATCGACTTGCGGCCCGAGAGGAATGCGCCGGTCAGGCTTTTGGGGTGGGCGCGGATCTCCTCCGGCGTACCTTGCGCCACGATCTCGCCGCCGTGTACACCGGCGCCCGGGCCGATGTCGACCACGTAGTCGGCGCACTGGATCGCGTCTTCGTCATGCTCGACCACGATCACGGTGTTGCCGAGGTCGCGCAGGTGCTTGAGGGTGCCGAGCAGGCGGTCGTTGTCGCGCTGGTGCAGGCCGATGGAGGGCTCGTCTAGCACATACATCACGCCGGTGAGACCCGAGCCGATCTGCGAGGCCAGGCGGATGCGCTGTGCCTCGCCGCCCGACAGGGTTTCGGCCGAGCGGTCGAGCGAGAGGTATTCCAGGCCCACGTCGTTCAGGAAGGACATGCGGCTGGCGATTTCCTTGACGATCTTGTCGGCGATCTGCGCCTTGTTGCCTTCCAGCGCCAGGTTCTTGAAAAACCCCAGGCCTTCCTTGAGGGGCTTGCCGGAGACCGAATAGATGGTCTCGCCGCCGACCTTCACGTTGCGCGCCTCTTCGCGCAGGCGGCTGCCCTGGCAGTCCGGGCAGGTCTTGTTGCTGATGTACTTGGCGAGTTCCTCGCGCACCACCACCGAGTCGGTTTCCTTGTAGCGCCGCTCGAGATTGGGGATGACGCCCTCGAACGCGTGCTCGCGCACCACCGTGCGGCCGCGGTCGTTGATGTACTGGAACGGGATTTTCTGACTGCCCGAGCCGTGCAGGATCAGGTCCCGGGTTTTCTGCGCCATCTTCTCGAACGGCACCTCGAGCTCGAACCCGAAGTGCAGCGAGAGCGACTGCAACATCTGGAAATAGAACTGGTTGCGCCGGTCCCAGCCCTTGATGGCGCCGGAGGCGAGCGAAAGGTGCGGAAACGCCACCACCCGCTTGGGATCGAAAAACTGGATCACGCCGAGGCCGTCGCAGGCCGGGCACGCGCCCATCGGGTTGTTGAAGGAGAACAGGCGCGGCTCGAGCTCGGCGATCGAGTAGCCGCACTGCGGGCAGGAAAACTTGGCCGAGAACAGGTGTTCTTTCCCGGTATCGATTTCCAGCGCCACCGCGCGCCCTTCGGCAATGCGCAGACTGGTCTCGAACGACTCCGCCAGGCGCTGCTTCAGGTCTACCGATACCTTGAGCCGATCAACCACCACGTCGATGGAATGCTTGTGGGTTTTCTTGAGCGCGGGCACGGCGTCGATCTCGACCATCTTGCCGTCCACCCTGAGGCGCACGAAGCCCTGCGCGCGCATGCTGTCGATCAGGTCGCCGAACTCGCCCTTGCGCTCGGCCACCACCGGCGCCAGGATCGCCACCCGGGTGTCGGGCGGCAGGTCCAGCACGTGATCGACCATCTGCGAGACCGACTGCGCCGACAAGCCCAGGTTGTGCTCCGGGCAGTAGGGCGTGCCGACCCGCGCGTAGAGCAGGCGCAGGTAGTCGTGGATCTCGGTGACGGTGCCCACCGTGGAGCGCGGGTTGTGCGAGGTGGCCTTCTGCTCGATGGAAATGGCCGGCGAGAGGCCCTCGATCAGGTCCACATCCGGCTTGTCCATGCGCTGCAGGAACTGGCGCGCGTAGGCGGAGAGCGATTCCACGTAGCGGCGCTGGCCCTCCGCATACAGCGTATCGAAGGCGAGCGAACTCTTGCCGGAGCCGGACAGGCCGGTGATCACGATCAGCTTGTCACGCGGCAGATCGAGATTGATGTTCTTGAGGTTGTGGGTGCGGGCACCGCGGATGCGAATCTCGGCCATGGTCCTGTCAATCGTGGCTGGCTTTGCTGTACCCCCGGCCCGGCCGCGCGTCCCGCAGGCGCGAACGGGCGGCAAGGGTGCGGCGTACGGCCGTGTCGGACAGGCCGGAAGCAAAAACCGAACCTGCTACTATAACGGATTGCGGTTTCGCGACTGCTAATCCCCCGCTCCCTCCGCCTGTCCGACATGAGCGCCCTTGAACTGCGCGCGGCGCTTTCGCTGTCCTCGATCTATGCCCTGCGCATGCTGGGCTTGTTTGTGATCCTGCCGGTATTCGCCATCCACGCACGTACCCTGCCGGGGGCGGATGCGGTGATGGTGGGCTGGGTGCTGGGCATCTACGGTCTGACCCAGGGCATCCTGCAGATTCCCTTCGGCATGGCGTCCGACCGCATCGGCCGCAAGCCGGTGATCGCCTTCGGCCTGCTGCTGTTCGCCATCGGCAGTTTCGTGGCGGCCATCCCGGGCGACATCTGGACGGCCATCATCGGCCGCTCGCTGCAGGGCGCCGGCGCGATCTCGGCCGCGGTGACGGCCCTGCTTGCCGATCTCACCCGCGAGGAAAACCGCACCAAGGCGATGGCCATGGTCGGCACCACGGTCGGCCTGATGTTCGCCGTGTCCCTGGTGGCGGCACCCCTGCTGTTCGACGCCATCGGCATGAGCGGCATCTTCACCCTGACGGGCGTGCTCGCGTCGCTGGCGGTGGCGGTTATCGTATGGGTGGTGCCGGCGCCGCCCCGCCCGGCCGCAGGGGCCACCGGCACGCCGCGGCCGACCCTGGCCAGCATCGTGCTTGATCGCGAACTGCTGCGGCTGAATATCGGCATCTTCATCCTGCACACGGTGCTCATGGCGATCTTCGTCGTGGTGCCGATCGCCCTCCTGGAATTCGGCCACATGCCGGTCAAGACCCACTGGAAGGTCTACCTGCCGGCGGTGCTGCTGTCGTTCATCGCGATGATCCCGCCCATCATCTGGGCCGAAAAGCGCGGCCGCAACCGGGCGGTGCTGCTCGGCTCGGTGGGCTGCATGGGTGTCGCCGTGCTGGCCCTGATCCCGGCCATGCATTCGGCCGGCTGGATCGCCTTGCTCTTGTTCGTCTACTTCGCGGCGTTCAACATCCTCGAGGCGCAGCTGCCGGCGCTGGTGTCGCGCTTCGCCCCGCCCGCGGGCAAGGGGGCCGCCCTCGGTGTCTACAATACGACGCAAGCCATCGGGCTGGCGGCCGGCGGCGCGCTGGGCGGTTACCTGGTAAAATATACAGGGTTGACGTCGGTATTCGTTTTTGGTGCGGTGATGATGTTCCTCTGGTTCATCGCCGCTTTTTCGATGCGCGAACCGGAGAAGCGGCGGCCGGCGAGCGCGAATTCTCTTGAAGGAGAACTCAAGCATGGCCTCAGTCAATAAAGTCATCCTGGTGGGCAATCTGGGCAAGGATCCCGAAGTGCGCTACGCGCCTTCCGGGGACGCCTTCGCCAACGTGACCATCGCCACCACCCGTACGTGGAAAGACAAGAACTCGGGCGATAAGAAGGAAGAGACCGAGTGGCACCGCATCGTCTTCAACGGGCGGCTGGCCGAAATCGCCGGCGAATACCTGAAGAAGGGCCGCTCCATCTACGTCGAGGGGCGTCTGCGCACCCGCAAGTGGCAGGACAAGGACGGCACCGACAAGTACACCACCGAGATCATCGCCGACCAGATGCAAATGCTGGGCAGCCGCGAAGGCATGGGCGGCGGCATGGATGAGGGCGGCGCCGGCGGCGGACGCCCGGCCAGCGCGCCGCGTGCCGCGCCCGCCGCGGCGAAGAAGCCGGCCGGCAACTTCGACGACATGGACGACGATATTCCCTTCTGAGGCCGTCGCCTGGAAACCGGCAAATGAAAAGCCCGCGACAGTCAAGTCGCGGGCTTTTTGTTTTCGTGCATCGCCTGCCGGAGGGGGCCCGCAGCGGGCGCGTCAATCCACCGTGGCGCCGCTGGCTTTGACCACCGCTTCATAGCGTGCGTACTCGCGCCGCATCAGTTCGCCGAACTGTTCCGGGGTGGTGGGCACGGGTTCGGCCATCATGGCGGCGAAGCGGGTCTTGACATCGTCCGATTGCAGCGCCTGCACGTACGCCTCGTTCAGGCGTGTCACGATCTCGCGCGGTGTGCCGGCGGGCGCGATCAGGCCCCACCAGGTATCGACCTCGAAGCCCGGAAACATCTCGGCTATCGCCGGTACCTCGGGCAGGAGCGGGCTGCGGCCGGGGGTTGTCACCGCCAGCGGCAGCACCTTGCCTGCCCGGATGTTCGCCCCCGACGTGGCGAGATTGTCCAGCGTGAAATCCACCGTGCCCGCCAGCATGGCCAGCTGCGACGGGCTGCCGCCATTGAAGGGAATGTGCACGGCGAAGAAGCCGACTTTCTTCTTGAACATTTCGCCGGCCAGGTGACCGCCGCTGCCGTAGCCGCCGCTGGCGTAGCTCAGGCGCGCGGGGTTGGCCTTGGCATAGGCGACGAAGTCCTTGAGCGTGGCGATCTTGAGCCGGCGCGCGGTGTCCGCGTTCATGACCAGCACGTTGGGGATGCGCACCATCTGCGTGATGGGGGCGAAGTCCTTGATCGGATCGTAGGGCAGTTTCTTGAAAAGCCAGGGGTTGATGGCGTGCATGGCGACGGCCGCCATGCCGATGGTGTATCCGTCAGGCGCCGCCTTGGCCACAAGGTCCACGCCGATGCCGCCGCCGCCGCCCGGCCGGTTCTCGACCAGCATGGGCACACCGAGGGTTTGCGCCGCCTTCTCGGTGATGATGCGCGTGGTCACGTCCGTGGCGCCTCCGGCGGTGAACGGGACGATCACCCGGATGGGTCTGCCCGGCTGGGCGCGGCCGCCCAGCGGAAACGCCGCCGCGCCAAGGCCGGCCAAAAAGTGTCTGCGGTGCATGCTGCCTCCTTCGCTTCAATGAACAGGCGCGCGATCCGGCGCCGGTTGGGGTCGGTGCGGACCGCATTGCCGGGCACAAACCCGGCACGTCCGCGGCACATCCTGCGACGCCCGCTCGCGGTCATGGGCCCGGCGCCAGCCGTGGCGGCCGTGCGGTACGGTGCTGCATGCCGTCGTGCCGCCTTCGCGGCGCCGGCCGCAGTTTGCGTTATAATTGCAGGCTTTTGTTTTTCCACGTCTTTTTGGAGAAAAGTGATGCCATTCTATGCCTACCGCTGCGAAGATTGCGGGCATGCGCAGGACTTTCTGCAAAAAATGAGCGACCCGCTGATCGAGGCGTGCCCCGCCTGCGCGTCCAGGAACTTCCGCAAGCAGGTGACCGCCGCGGGTTTTCAGTTGAAGGGGGGCGGCTGGTACGTGACCGATTTCCGCGACAGCGGCAAGAAGGACGCGAAAAAACCCGCCGAGGCCGGCGCGGACAAATCCGCATCCGCCGACACCAAGGCCGACAGCAAGCCCGCGGAATCCGCGGCCGCGCCGGCCGCCAGCACGGCGACGCCGGCGCCGGCGCCCGCCTCCGGCGGCGACACCAAGGCCGCCTGAACCCGGCCGGTGCGAGCGCTTTCCGTGAAACGCTACTTCATCGCCGGTTTGCTGGTCTGGGTGCCGCTCGCGGTCACCATCTGGCTGATCCGCTTCCTGGTGACGACCATGGACGGCGTGCTGCCGGAGTGGATGATTCCGGATGTGATCGAGCGCCAGCATATTCCCGGCATGGGGCTGGTGGCGGTGCTGCTGCTGGTGTTCGCCACCGGCGTGCTGGCGGCCAACTTCATCGGCGAGCGCCTGGTGCGCTGGTGGGAAATGCTGCTGGCCCGCATTCCCATCGTGCGCACCATCTATTCGAGCGTCAAGCAGGTCTCCGACACCATTCTGTCACCCAATGGCCAGGCCTTCCGCAAGGCGGTGCTGGTGCAGTATCCGCGCCAGGGTTCCTGGACCATCGCGTTTTTGACCGGCGCGCCCGGCCCGGGCGTCATCGAGCACCTGCCGGGGGAGCATGTCAGCGTCTATGTACCCACCACGCCCAACCCTACCTCGGGATTCTTTCTGCTCATGCCCAAGCGCGAGGTGGTCGAGCTCGACATGAGCGTCGACGCCGCGCTCAAGTACATCGTGTCGATGGGGGTGGTCGCGCCGCCCAGCAACCCGCGCCGACCCGGCTCCGCCGTTTCCAATCCGTGATTGACTGAAGGCTTCACCCATGCGCACCGAATACTGCGGGCGGATCGATACCCGCCATCTCGACCAGACCGTGACCCTGATGGGCTGGGTCAACACCAGGCGTGACCACGGCGGCGTGATCTTCATCGACCTGCGCGACCGCGAAGGCATCGTGCAGGTGGTGTGCAACCCGGACCGCAAGGAGGTGTTCGCCGCCGCCGAGAAGATCCGCGGCGAGTACGTCATCAAGGTGGTGGGCAAGGTGATCCGCCGCGAGCCCAACCTGGTCAATCCCAAGCTCGCCACCGGCGAGATCGAGGTCGTCGCGCACGAGCTCGAGATCCTCAACGCCGCGGTCACGCCGCCGTTCCAGATCGACGACACCAATCTCAACGAGATGATCCGGCTGGAGCACCGGGTGGTCGACCTGCGCCGCCCCTACATGCAGAAGAACCTGATGCTGCGCTACAAGGTGGCCATGGCGGTGCGCCGCTATCTCGATGCGCTCGGCTTCATCGACATCGAGACGCCCATGCTCACCAAGTCCACGCCCGAGGGTGCGCGCGACTACCTGGTGCCCTCGCGTGTGCATGACGGCATGTTCTTCGCGCTGCCGCAGTCGCCGCAGCTGTTCAAGCAGATGCTGATGGTGTCCGGCTTCGACCGCTACTACCAGATCACCAAGTGCTTCCGCGACGAGGACCTGCGCGCCGACCGCCAGCCGGAGTTCACCCAGATCGACTGCGAAACCTCCTTCCTCACCGAGGCCGAGATCCGCGACATCTTCGAGGGCCTGATCCGCTCGGTGTTCAAGGAAGCCATCGGCGTCGAGCTCGCCGACCCGTTTCCGGTGATGCCCTTCGCGCAGGCGATGGCGCTGTACGGCTCGGACAAGCCGGACCTGCGCGTGACGCTCAGGTTCACCGAGCTCACCGACGTGATGAAGGATGTCGCCTTCAAGGTCTTCAGCGGCCCGGCCACCACGCCCGGCGGGCGCGTGGCCGGCATGCGGGTGCCCGGCGGCGGCGCGCTCACCCGCGGCGAGATCGATGCCTATACCGAGTTCGTCAAGATCTACGGCGCCAAGGGCCTGGCCTACATCAAGGTCAATGACGCGTCGCAGCCCAACGAAGCCGGCCTGCAATCGCCGATCGTCAAGAACCTGTCACCGGATTCGCTCAAGGCCGTCATCGAGCGCACCGGCGCGCAGTCGGGCGACCTGATCTTTTTTGGCGCCGACCGCGCCAAGGTCGTCAACGACGCGCTGGGCGCCCTGCGCGTGAAGATCGGCCACGAGAAGGGGCATCTCACGGGTGAAGCCTGGAAGCCGCTGTGGGTGGTGGACTTCCCGATGTTCGAATACGACGAGGAAGAAAAGCGCTGGAACGCCATGCACCATCCCTTCACCGCGCCCAAGGACGGCCACGAGGACTACCTCACCACCGACCCCGGCCAGGCCACCGCCAAGGCCTACGACATGGTGCTCAACGGCTGGGAAATGGGGGGCGGCTCGGTCCGTATTCACCGCGAGGACGTGCAAAGCAAGGTGTTCCGCGCCCTCAACATCGGCGCCGAGGAGGCGAAAGTCAAGTTCGGCTTCCTGCTCGATGCCCTGCAGTACGGCGCCCCGCCGCACGGCGGCATCGCCTTCGGCCTGGATCGCCTGGTCACCATGATGACCGGCGCCGAGTCGATTCGCGATGTCATCGCCTTCCCCAAGACCCAGCGTGCGCAATGCCTGTTGACCCAGGCGCCCTCGGAAGTTGACGAAAGGCAGCTGCGCGAGCTGCACATCCGCCTGCGGAACGCGAAACCCGCATGACAATGGCATGGGAGGCCGTGGGAATCTTTGCAGGAATGTGACTTTTTTCCGCCTTTTCGGGAAGGGAAACTCCTTAGACTCGGTTTCCCCGGTTTGCATCGCGGATTCCCTTGCGCCATTCGTCCCCCATTCTGGATCACCTTGCGGCCGCACCGGGGCTGTCGCAGGCGCGCGCGACCGTTCGCCCGGGAACTGCGGTCACGTCCATGCCCGCGTTCCTGATTGCCGATATACGCGTCGTCAATTTCGACAAGTACGAGGAGTACCGCGCCAGGTTCCGCGCCTGCGTGAAGCGGTACCACGGCACCTTCGTGGCCGGCGGGCAGGAACCGCAGGTGGTGCAGGGCGGCTGGTATCCGCCGCGCATGCTGGTGGTGGAATTCGCGCGGCGCGCGGACGCCTTGGCGATGATCGATTCCGACGAATACCGCGCGCTCGAGGTCGAGCGCGGCAACTGCGCCATGTTCGACATGATCATCGTCGACGGCGTGGCGGCCTGCCGCTATGTCGGCCGCAAGACGGCGCCGGTGCTGGCCATCGCCGACACGCGCATCGTGAACCGGCCCGCCTTCGCGGAATTTCGCAAGGGCATCGACCAGGCCGTGCGCGAGAACCAGGGCCGCTACCTTGCGGTCTGCGACCGGGTGCGCACCGTGGCGGGCAACTGGGCGCCGGAACTGGTGACCATCATGGAGTTTCCCACCCGCGAGCAGGCGTTGACCGCGCATACCGCCTCCGGCTACGAGGCCACGCGCCAGCGCGGCAACAACGCCGCGATGATCGACATGGTCATCCTGTCCGGCAGAAAGCCCGGCGAAACTGCCTGAGCCCGGCGCATGCGGGCCCGCTTGCTGCGGCGCCGCATGACATGCGGGGCGCACGCCGGTGAGCGAGTTCAAGATCCCTATTTCCGTGCTGGTGGTGATCCACACCCCGGCCCTGGAGGTGCTGTTGCTTGAACGGCGCAACGCGCCCGGCTTCTGGCAAAGCGTGACCGGCAGCGTCGACCATGAAAGCGAGCCGCTGGCCGAAACCGCGTGCCGCGAAGTGCTCGAGGAAACCGGCATCGACGCCCGCGCCCCCGGACACCGCCTGACCGACTGGAACAAGACCAACCGCTACGAAATCTATCGCCGCTGGATCAGCCGCTATGGTCCCGGGGTCACGCACAACACCGAGCATGTCTTCGGGCTCACCATACCGAAGCAGGTGGAACCGGTGCTGACCGAGCATCTCGCCTGGCGGTGGCTGCCCTGGCGGGAGGCGGCGGAACAATGCTTTTCCTGGAGCAACGCGCAGGCCATCCAGGAATTGCCCGCGCGCGTCGACGCCCACCTCACCGCCCCGTCGCCACGCCGCGATTGAAGCGCCCGGCGGCATGCCGGCGCGCCGCGCGGTGCCGCGGGCGGCCACCGCGAGCCCGCCAAGCGCCCATGGGCTACCCCGGACCGGGTGAGGCGATGCGGCCCTCCAGCCCTGGCGCGGACCTGCCGCAGGCGCCGCCGCCGGCTACTTGTTCATGAAACTGCGGATGGCATCGGCTGCCTTGGTGATGCCCACCACCCCGTCAAGGTGGCCGCGGTCACCTTCGAGGACAAACACCTCCGCCGTGCCGCCCTGGGCCCGGAACCGCTCGGCCGCCTTGCGCGAGAACTCGGGCGGGAACACCAGGTCCGACGCCGCCGGCACGAACAGGATCTTCGCCTTGATGTTGCCGACCTCGTTTTCGACGTTGTAGAGCTGGTTGGCCTTGGCCATGTAGATCTTGTTGTTGGCATCGGTGGTGCGCGCTCGCGCAACCGCGGTCTTCTGCAGCACGTCCTCGATCTGGAACAGGTTGCCCATGGCATCGGCCGGCTTCTTGCCTTCCTCGGCCAGTTTGTAGCCGAAAGCCTTTTCCGCCCAGCCCCAATGGCCGGCCGTGAGGGTGACGATCTTCAACGCCTGGGTGATGCCGTCGAGCGGCTCGCCGCGGCCGTAATAGTCGCCGTTGTTCCACTTGGGGTCCATCTTGATGGGCGCGACCCACAGGTCCAGCAGTCCCACCACCCACGGCGAGATCGAGAACCCCGGTCCGATCACATGGATGACCCGCTCGACCTGGTTGCCATACAGCGCAGCCCACTCCATCGCCTGGACCGAGCCGCCGGAAGCGCCCGCCACCGCCTTGAACCTCTTTACCCCGAGCGAATCGGTGAGCGCCTTGTGCACGCGCACCGAGTCGCGCATCGAGATCACCGGAAAGGTCATGCCGTACGGCCTGCCGGTGTCGGGGTCGATCGACGAGGGCCCGGTGGTGGTGGTGTTCGGGTCCTTGGTGTTGAGGTTGGACAGCGTGTCTGCGGAGATCACGAAATACTTGTCGGTGTCGATCGGCTTGCCCGGACCGATGATGCCGTTCCAGTAGCCCGGCGCGGCATCGCTCTCCTTGTACTTGCCGGCGGCGTGCGAGTTGCCGGAATAGAAATGCGCGATGAACACCGCGTTGTCGCCGGCCGCGTTGAGCGTGCCGTAGGTCTCGTAACCGACCTTCACATCCTTGATGGTCTTGCCGCCCGTCGTGGTGTAACTGGCCAGGCTGAACACCTTTTTCTCGACCGGCTTGTCGTAGGCCTGTACGGTGATGCAGGTCAGCGCAAGGGCGATGGCGATACATCGGCGAAACATGTGCATGGAACTCCCCTTTATTGATTGCGGCGGTCGCACATGATGCACCACTTGCGGCGCTGGTGCATGGGCTATCATTTTGGGTTTCGCCACCGCCACGGATGCGCCCATGAAAAAGGTTGAAATCAGCGACGAACGCATTCTCAACTCCGACATCTTCGATGAGCGCGAAGCCCGCGAGGTGCGCGTGCCGGCGGGCGAATGGTTCGAGCCCGGGCGCAACATCCCGGTATACCGGCGCTGCGACGTGCTCGTGGTCGGCGGCGGGCCTTCCGGCACCGCCGCTGCGGTCGCAGCCGCACGCGAGGGGGCGGACGTGGTGCTGCTGGAGCGCTACAACCACCTGGGCGGCCTGTCCACCGGGGGGCTGGTGCTGTGGATCGACCGCATGACCGACTGGACCGGGCAACTGGTGATCCGCGGGTTTGCCGAACAGTTGCTCGACCGCCTGCCCGCCGATGCGATCGCCGGCCCGGCGAAGGAAGAGTGGGGCTCGCGCGATCCGGCGCGCGCCGCGCACTGGGCGCCGCGCACCGCCGCCTATCACGGCGTGGTGACCTGGTCGCCCACCATCGACCCCGAGCGCCTCAAGCTGGCCTCGCAGGAGATGGTGCTGGAGTCCGGCGTCAAGCTGGTCTATCACTCCTGGGCCTCGGTGCCGGTGGTCGAGAACGGTGCCGTGCGCGGCGTGGCCTTCGAAAGCAAGGAAGGGCGCATGGCCCTGATGGCGAAGGTGGTGGTTGACGCTACCGGCGACGGCGACCTGTTCACGCGTGCCGGCGCGGCCTTCGAGAACGACATCGAGGAAGGCGACATCCACCATTGCATGAACACCGCCTGGATGTTCGGCGGGGTCGACATGAACCGCTGGATCGCCTTCAAGGACGGTGAGCCGGAGGCGCATGCCGCGTTCATGGCACGCGGCCGGGCCGAGATCACGCTCTTCGAGCGGCCCTTCGTTTCGTGGCGCAACGACATCGCGCTTTTCATGGGGCCGCGCCAGTCGGGCTACTCCGGCCTCGACATTGACGACCTGACCGCCGTGGAAGTGCGCTCGCACCGGCTGATGGCCGCGCACCTGCGCTTCTTCCGCCAGCATGCGCCGGGCTTCGAGGGCGCCTATCTGATGCTCTCCGCGCCGCAGATCGGCGTGCGCCACACCCGCCGGCTCAAGGGCACCGGCGCCGTATTGCGCGCCGACTGGCCGCGCGGCACCGCGTTTGCAGACGAGATCGGGGTCTCGCCGGCGGTGTCACCGAAGTTTCCCAACATATCGATCCCCTACGGCGCCCTGGTGCCGCTGCGGCTCAATGGCCTCCTGGCCTGCGGGCGGCATCTCTCCTGCGACCGCAATTCGCATGGCTTCATGCGCGAGATACCGCAATGCTGGATCACCGGCCAGGCCGCCGGCGCGGCGGCCGCGCTCGCGGTCAGGCAGGGTGTGGAGCCGCGCGCGGTCGACGCGGCCGCCCTGCAGGCGGCGTTGTTGCGGCAGGGGGTTTATCTGCGGCCGCAAGCGGTGGCCGCGCCGGCTGCGATCGCGGCCTGACAGGCTGGCCTGCTACATCGGCCGGAACTGTTCCGCGAACACCCGGCTGACCGCAAGGGCTTCGCTGCGTCCCTTGAGTTTCAGGGAGACGCGACCGCCTTCGTCGCGCACAGAACCGCTCACCCACTCGAGGTTGACGATGGTGCCGCGATGGATCTGGCGAAAGTGCGTCGGCGGCAGTTGCGCCAGCAGGTCCTTGAGCGGCGTGCGGATCAGCAGGTCGGCGTCGGCGGTGATGACGCTCACGTACTTGTCGGTGGCCTGGAAATAGCAGACCTCCGCCACCGGCACCATGCGGACGTTGTTGCCCGTGGCTGCGCGGATGAAGGTCAGGTGTTCCTGCGCCGGCGCGGGCGTGGCATTGAGCACTTGCCCGAGTTTGGCCACCAGGGCGGTGATGTCCGAACCGGGTGCCGCCAATTGCGCCTTCAGGCGCGCCACGCTTTGCGCCAGGCGCGCCGGGTCGACCGGTTTCAGCAGATAGTCGATGGCGGCGAGATCGAAGGCCTTGAGGGCGAATTCGTCATGCGCGGTCACGAACACCAGTGCGGGCGCCCGCGCGCTGGCCGACGTGCGGTCGGCAATTTCGGCCGCCACCTCCAGTCCGCTCAAGCCCGGCATGCGGATGTCGAGAAAGACCACGTCCGGCGCGAGCGCTTCGATGCGTTCCAGCGCCTCGACCCCGTTGGCTGCGAAGGCGACGATCTCGAGCTCCGGCCAGGCCGCGCGCAGCCCGGCCGCCAGCGACTGGGCGAGCAGCGGCTCATCCTCGGCGATCACGGCGCGCGGACTCATGCGTGGCCTCCTTGCAAGGGCAGCGTGAGCGTGACCACGGTGCCGCCTGCCGGCCGGGCCGCGATGTCCAGCTGTGCGCGGTTGCCGTAGTGGGCGGCCAGCCGCTCGCGCACATTGGCGAGCCCCACGCCGGTGCCGGCCGAGGTTTGCGCGGTGCCGATGCCGCAGCCGTCGTCTTCAACCACCAGGCAGAGCCTGCCAGCTTCCATGCGCGCCTGCACGCGCACACGGCCGCCGGCGATTTTCGGTTCGAGGCCATGCTGGATCGCGTTTTCAACCAAGGGTTGCAACAGCATCGGCAGGACACGCAGGCCCGCAACTGCAGCCGGAAGGTCGAGCTCGAAAGCCAGGCGTTGCCCCATGCGGATGGCGATGATCTCCAGGTAGGCGCGCAGCAGCCCGAACTCCGCCCCCAGCGTTGCGTCGGTGTCGCGCGTCGCCGACAGCGTGGCGCGCAGGTAGCGGTCCAGGTGCGTCAGCATGGCTTGCGCGCGGAGCGGGTCCACCGTGATCAGGGCCTGCAGGTTCGCCAGTGTGTTGAACAGGAAATGCGGTTCGATCTGCGCGGAGAGCAGCCGCAGGCGCGCTTCCGCCGCCAGGGCTTCGCTGGCGGCGATGCGCTCGCGCGCCTGGAAGTAGCCGGTCGCGGCAAACCCCGCGGCGACAGTGAGGGTGAAAAAGCCGATCGCCGCGTCGGTGCCGATGTCGCCCAGGGTGGGTGGCAGGCCGAGCAGCAGGCGCCCCAACAGGCTGCCGCCAAACCAGCCGATGCAGGCACCGGCCAGCACCAGCGCCGCCATCGGCAGCATGGGCGAAGGCCCGGCCGGCCACAGGCGCCGGCGCGGCAGGTCGATCGCCGCGTAGGTGAGAAGCCCGATGCACTGGCTGAGCACGAGGTTGTTGATGAAGCCGTGCCCATGCCGGCTGAACGCCGTGATCGCCAGTGCGATCAGCGTATTGAGCGCCAGGGTGGCCAGCAGCATGCGCCGGACCGGGACACGTGACGCAAGGGCCATCCGGAGTCCAGGGTGGGGGTGTGCGGTATTCACGGCTTCTCGGCCAAGCGCCTTTCGAGCTTGCGCGTTTCGCTCGCGATGAGCCGTTCGCGAAATGCCTGTACGAGGCGAGAATACCGCAAGGTCGTGTGGGGTCAGGCCAGTCCGACGGCGCCCCACAAGGCGCGCCCGAGCAGGCGCTGCGGCAGCAGCGTGAACAAGCCCGTGATCACCAGCGCGCCGACGTAGAGGTTCTGCATCACCCGGCGATGGCGGGCGATGTGGCCGCTCGCGGCCAGCCATACGCCGAGACCGAGCGCGCCGATGGTGAATACCGACAGGCCATGAATCCACGAGAAGGTACCGTTGCTGCGGATCCAGAAACTCGAGAGGGCGGTCACCAGCATCAGGGCGGCCCACACGCGGCCGCCGACGCGATGGGCTGCGTCCCCCTTGCGGCGCAGGAAGATGAAGGCCCCCAGGCCGAGCGCCGCGAAGGCGGCGAGCATGTGGGTCAGGATGACGGCATTGAAACCGGTGGGCATGGAAACCTCGCACGGCTGTTTCGACCGGCGCAGTGTCCCTGCCTGGCTGCATGTGTTCCAGCGGAATGCGACGAAGCGGCGGATTCAGGCCGCGAGTTGCAACCGGCGCGGACCAGCGGTGGCAGCGCACAGCCTCCAGGCGTCACCTCGGGCTCTGCCGGCAGCCTCAGTGGCCGCAGCCGCCCCCGCAGCCGTCCCCCGAACTGTCGCCGCCGTCACCGAGGAGCGACTGCACCAGTGCTGCAACAGTCAGGAAGGCCGGGTATTCCCAGCTGCCGTTCGGCGCGGTGAAGAGCCAGCCGTTGCCGGCCAGGATCAGGGCGCCGCCGACCAGTTCGGCCACGATGGTCGCGTAGGCCAGCGGGCCGGGCAGGCCGATGGATTCGAAAAACTTCACGGTGCCGGCAGGCGTGAACACCAGGACCTTGAGCAGCGCGTGGGCCACGAACATGGTTTGACCTGCTCTACGAATACCTGCCCAATCGAAACGAATGGCGTTTCGTCGACCGCGCCGGTGGCGAAGAGCGTGTGCGCGTGTCGGGCAGTGTGCAGACCAACAACGGCGACATGCTCGCGCGCCGCCGCCGAAGGCCTGGGCATTTGCTGCGAACCGGATTTCATCGTCGCCACGGATATCTAAGCCGGGCGGCTGGTGCCCATCTTCAGGGACTTCCTCCCGCCCGCCGCGCCGATCCACGCGGTATACCCGAGCCGCCGTCACCTGTCGGCCAAGGTGCATGCCTTCGTAGACTTTCTCGCTGCGGAGTTCGGTCGGCGCCGTATTGGTTCAATTGAAACAGCCGTCACAGCGGCCAACTCGGGTATAACTTGCCCTCGCCCCGCCACCCGGAAACGCCCATGACCGACATCGACGGCCGCAGTGGCCTGCCAGAGTCCGCACCTCTCGGCGCCACCCACCTGATCTACGCCCTGCATGCCTGGAGCGCGATCATCGGCATCACCAGTGCGGCGTTCATCGTCACCGCGTTCCTCGCCGGCTGGCCGTCCATCATCGCCGTGATCCTCAACTACGTGAAGCGCGGCGACGCGGCCGGCACGTTTCTCGAAAGCCATTTCAGCTGGCAGATCCGCACCTTCTGGCTGGCGCTGATGTGGGCCGCGATCGGGCTACTTGCGTTTGTGTCGTTGATCGGCATTCCGATCGCCTGGGTCATCTGGGCGGGGACCGGCCTGTGGGTGCTGTACCGGATCGCGCGCGGCTGGGTGGCCCTGTTCGACCGCCGTGCATTGCCGACCGGCGAACGCATGATGTAAAGGAAGCCTTGCCATGACCACTCGTCGAAAACTCCTGAAACTCGCGGCCCTCTCCGCATTGCCCGCGGCGCCGTCCATCGGTCGTGCGCAGGCGCGCTTTCCCAATGGCCCGGTGCGCCTGATCGTGCCGTTTCCGCCCGGCGGTCCGGTGGATGTGACCGGCCGCGCGCTGGCACAACGCCTCACCGAAATCTGGGGCGCGCAGGTCACAGTGGAGAACCGCGGCGGCGGCAACAGCGTGATCGGCGCCGAGGTGGCCGCGCGTGCGGCGCCAGACGGCCATACCCTTTTCGTCGGCGCGATCCATCAGTCGGTGCTGCCTGGCTTCGGCAACAAGCTGCCCTACGATATCGAGAAGGACTTCACGCCGGTGATGTTCGGCGCGCAGTTCCCCATCATCCTGTGCGCCCACCCCTCGGTGCCGGCCTCGAACGTGCGCGAATTGGTGCAGTACGCCAAGTCCAACCCCGGCAAGCTTGCGTTCAGTTCGGCCGGCAACGGCGGCGGCACGCATCTGGCGGGCGAATTGTTCAAGGAAAAGGCCGGCGTGTTCATGCTGCACATTCCCTATCGCGGCAGCGCGCCGGCCATGACGGACCTGCTGGCCGGCCAGGTGCAGCTGATGTTCTCCGATGGCCCCACCGCCCTGCCGCATGTGAAGACCGGGCGGGTCAAGGCGCTTGCGGTGGGCAGCCCCAGGCGTTCCGCGCTGGTGCCGGATTTGCCGACCATGATCGAGGCCGGTGTGCCCGGCTACGAGGCTTATTCGTGGGCAGGCGTGTGGGCGCCGGCGGCGACGCCGCGCGACATCGTGGCGAAGATCAATGCCGATACCGTGAAGGCTTTTTCCGACCCCGCGACCAAGGAGCGCCTGCTCGGCCAGGGCGCTGAAGTCTCGCCCGGCACGCCCGAGCAATTCGGCACCTTCGTGCGCGGCGAGATGACCAAATGGGCCGCCGTGATCAAGCGCGCGGGGATCAAGCCCGACTGAAGCCGGCAATGCCGCCGCGCGGCGCCGCACCCGCATCCATGACGTTGAATCCGCACGAGCGAATCCGCCGCCGGCTGCTGGCCGGCCTCGCGGCTGACCGGGTACCGGGTTTTTCGTTCACCGGGCACTTCCTCGACACCACCTGGCCCTGGGTGGGCAGCGACCGGGCCCACGTGACCATACCGCCGGGCCCCTGGTGCACCGACCTTCTCGGCCGCATCGAGTTGACCGCGTTCCTGATGACCGTGGACATCGCCCTGTCGACGGCGACGCGCCTGTTCATCATTCCCGGCGAGCGCCTGGCCACCACCAACCTGCATGCGCGCTTCACCGGCGCACCGTTCGACGGCCAACCGGTGTTCGAGGGCATCTACGAGGGTGAGAGCAAGGGTGATGCGGTGGGCCAGTTGCTTTCGCGCGCGGTGGTGCGCTCCGGCGAGACGTCCTTGTGTCATGCCAGCGCAACCTTCGTGCGGCTGCCGCCGCCGCCGGGCGGCCGCGTGCTCACGCCCCTGCCCTGGCAGCAGCCGGATTTCAAGCCGGCCGCGCCGCTCGATCCTGCGGAACTTGACGTGCGCGAGCGCGAGGTCATGGCCGCGGGCGAAGCCGCGATCGCATCGAGCGCGGCCGATGGCATCACGTTCCTGCGCCATTTCTGGGATATCCGGCCGACCCCGGTGGACGGCGGCGGCGCGCACAGCCGCATGCTCACCGGCGCGCATACCGCCAACCGCGTCGGGCATGTGCAGGGCGGCCTCTTGATGGGCCTGGCTGCCGAGACCGCGATGGCGGCGGTGCCGCGCCACACGGTGCTCTCCAACATCACCGCCTGGTTCCTCAGCCCCGGCAAGGGCGCGGCGCTCGAATGCAGGGCGACGCCGATCCACACCGGCCGCAGCTTCGCCGTGGTCAAGACCGAAATCCTCGGCGAGGGCGGCGTGCGGGTCCTCGAGGCGGTCACGGCCCACGCCACCTCGGCCTGAAGTTCGCGCCGGCTGGTGCGGAATTTGCTGGACCACGGAGATACCTTCCCGTGGAGAGTCGCCGTGCTCGTCATGCAACATCCGGTTTTCCGGCGCTTCTGGTACCCCACCGTCGCGCTGTCGGCGCTGGCCGGCGGCCCGCGTCCCTTCACGCTGCTCGGGCAGCCGCTGGTGCTGTGGCTGGGCAAGGACGGCGCGCCGCACGCCTTCCATGACCGCTGCCCGCACCGCGGCGTGGCGCTGTCCATGGACAGCAAGGTGATCGACGGCGCGTTGCGCTGCGGCTATCACGGCTGGCGTTTCGGGCCCGGCGGGCCGGTGGTCGAGATTCCGCAGCAGCCCGGCATGAGCACCGCCGGTCACCGGCGCTGCGCCACCGCCGTGCATGCTCAGGCGCGCTACGGCTACGCGTGGGTGTGCCTCGACGATCCGCTGGCGGGCATTCCCGACCTGCCGCACGAAAAGGATCCCGCGTTCCGCCAGGTGTTCGAGTTCGACGAACCCTGGAACGTCAACATGTTCCGCATCATGGAGAACGCGCTCGACATCGCCCATGTGAGCTACGTCCACACCAGCACCTTCGGCAGCCAATCCAGGCCGGTGGCCGGCGGTCTCGACATCATCGATGAAGCGGACGTGCTCGGCTTTTGCTGCAGCTTCGCGGTGGTCAACCCGCCGGACCAGCAGAAAAACCTCGGCATCGCCGAGGCGGAGACGTTCCGCCGCCAGCGGATCCTCACCTGGATGCCGGGCAGCTTCAACATCCACATCAACTATCCAAACGGGCTCATCCATTCGATCTGCGGCTTCGCCACGCCGATCGCGGACGACCGCATCCAGCGCATCCAGTTCGTGTTCCGCAACGACACCGAGGCCGACGCGCCGGCCGAATCGGTGGCCGGGTTCGACCGCAGGGTGCAGGGCGAGGATCGCCGCCTGCTCGAGACCATGGCGGCGGATTTCCCGCTGAGCCCGCATGCCGAGGCGCAGATGGCAATGGACCGTGCCGGGCTGATGTTCCGCCGCCGGCTGGTCGACCTGATCGAGAGGCACGACCCGAACGCCCACCTGGTGCGGGCGGAACTCGAGCGCGACGCGTTGCGCCCGCAGGCGGTGGCCGCCTAGGGCGGCGCCACGCGGGCCGCGCTCCGCGAGCAGGGCGCCCAGCGGTGTTTTCCCCAGGCCGGTGCGGTCGCGCCGGCAACGCGGCACGGCATGAAGGTTGCTGATCCGTTGCGCACATGCCCGCTTGATCGCCGCGGGCATGGCGCGTCACCCGCGATGCGCCGTCATTGGCGGCTTGTCCCTCATCACAGATAGGAGCAAACATGCAACGTCGTAGATTTCTTGGCGCCGCGGTTGCGGCACCGGCGCTTGGCGCGGTCGCGCCCTGGGTGCGCGCCCAGCAGGTGCGCGAGGTCAAGTTCACCGCCAGCTGGCTTCTGCAATCGGTGGATGCGCCGCTTTTCTTCGCACGCGAGAAGGGATATTTCGGGCGCAACATCAACCTCACCGTCGAGCGCGGCTTCGGCTCGGCCGATTCCGTGCTCAAGATCGGCACCGGCGCGTATCCGATCGGCGAAGGCGACATCTACTCGATGATCGAATTCAACGCCAAGGCGGCGCCGGACAAGCAGCTCGTGGCCGTGGCGGTGAAATACCAGCGCTCACCGCTGGCCATCCTGTCGCTCAAGGAAAAAGGCATCGACGCCCCGCCCAAACTCGTCGGCAAGAACATCGGCGATGTCGCGGGGTCGGCCACCAAGCGGCTGTTCCCGGTGCTGGCGAAAAAGGTCGGCTTCGACGAGTCCAAGGTGACCTGGACCAATGTCGAGGCGCGCATGCGCGAGCAACTGCTGCTGCGTGGCCAGTACGACGCCGCCGGCGTCTTCACCCTCTCGGCGCTGCCGCCGCTGATCAAGCAGGGCGTCACCGAGGACAAGCTCAACGTCCTCTATTACACCGACTACGGCCTCGACCTGTACGGCAACTGCGTGATCACCTCGCGCCAGTTCATCCGCGACAACCCCGACACGGTCGCGGCCATCGTGCGCGGCTACACGATGGGCATGCGCGACACCCTTGCCAATCCGGCCGAGGCGCTCGACCTGGCCACCCGCAGCGTCAAGGGCGATGTCGGCTGGGACGTCGAAGTCGAGAGGATCCGCCTGCAGTTGACCATGGCCAGGCTCTACACCAGCCCGCCCGAGCGCAAGGCCTTCGGCATCGGCGGTCTGGACAAGAAGCGCCTGGAAACCGGCATCCGCCAGGTGGTCGAGGGGTTCGGCCTGTCCGGTATGCCGGCGGTATCCGACGTGTTCGACGACCGCTTCCTTCCGCCCCTGGCGGAGCGCGCCTAGGCGGCGCCGCGGCTCACCGGCCGGCATCACGCGGATGTCGGCCGGCCGCGCACCTCAGTTGTGCTCCGAGGGCCCCATGATGGTGATGCCCTCGGAGCGCTCGACGTGGCGCACGAAGATGTACTTGTCCTCGCGCCCGTCGGAATGCTTGCGGCGGATGTCGCGCTGCACGCTGGCGTCGACCTTGGCCACCACCAGCCACGGCACCCGCGCCGCGAGGCCTGCCACGCACAGGCGCTCGAAGGCGTCCGCGTCATGCGCCACGTGCGCTTCTTGCAGCCCGGCGCCGCGCGCGATGGCGGCCAGGTCGACGCGGCCGCTGGCGGTATGGGTGGGCGGGCCGCCGATCGATTGATAGCAGTGGTTGTCCCACACCACCACCAGCAGGTTGGGCGGCTGCTCGTTGCCCAGCGTGGCGAGGATGCCGAGGTTGAAGAGCATCCCGCCATCGGTATCGAGCGAGATCACGCGCCGGTGCGGCAGCCCTGCCGCCAGCCCGAAGGCCTGCGGCGTCACGCAGCCGAGCTGCTGCTGGAACAGGCTGGCTTCGCGCATGTGCGGCGCGGCGTTGTACCACTCGTCGACGCTGGCGCCGAGCGAGAGGATGACCAGCTCGTCCCGCAGATGCGCCGCCAGGCGCTGCATGCACTCGAAGCGCGTCATCGCACCACCCCGCCGCCCAGCACCACCGCCGAGTGATAGTACGCGGAATAGGACCAGGAATAGGCATCTCCTATGGCGCGCTCGATCTGGTCTTCCTGCGACACCACCCGGTAGGGAATGCGCATCGCGCCCAGCAGCGGTTCCATGGTCTGGCCGTGCGGAATCGCCCACCAGTTGTTCTCGCCCAGCTCGCCCCGGTAGCTCATCAGCATGACCACCGGGATGCCGGCCCCCAGGCCCATGCGCGCCAGCGGCTCGATCGAGGCGCGCAGCCCGGAGTTTTCCATCACCAGCACGGCGCGCTTGCCGGACAGGAACACCCCGCCGCAGATCGCCGCGCCCTCGCCCTCGTTGGTGACGCGGATGGTGCGGATGTCCGGGTCGGCGTCGAGCGCCGGGTAGAGCGGCTTGAAAAGCGAATCGGGCAGGTAGCAGGCGAGGCTGACGCCGGCGCTTTTGAGGCCCGCCAGGACGGCGGACACGGCGGTGGGGGTCATGCAGGTTCTCCATTCTCATGGCCGAGGTAACGGCCGTCGCGCGCCACCACCCGGCCGCGCCGGATCACGCAGCTTCGCGGCGGGCGCCGGCAAATCGCGTCGGCCACATTCTCGGCCGCCACCAGGATCAGGTCCGCCTGGTCCCCGGGCGCCAGGCCATGGCCGGCAAACCCGCACGCGGCCGCGCCGAGCCGGCTGCACATGTCGAATGCAAAGCGGAATTCCGAATCGCGCCGGAATGCGCTGCGGTAGGCGACGATCCAGGCGCGTTCCAGCATGTCGCCGGTGCCGTACGGTTGCCATGCGTCGCGTATGTTGTCGGACCCGGCAAACACCTTCACGCCTGCGGCGTGCAGCAGGGCCAACGGCGGCGGGTTCACCCAGCCCGGTGCATAGGTGCACACTGCCACGCCGGCGGCCGCGAGCTTGTCGGCGATGGCGTGCTGCACCTCCGGCGGCGAAGAGCCCAGCCCGTGCGCGTGGCTTGCGACCACCCGGCCCTGCATGCCGGCGGCCTGCGCCCGTGCCGCCACCTGTTCAAGCTCGTGGATGCCCAGCGAACCGCTGGTGTGCAGATGGAAATCGAGGCCTGCGCCGCGCCGCTCGGCCAGCCCGAAAAGCGCGTCGAGCTGGCCGGTGATGTCGCCGTCGATGGTGGCGGGATCAATCCCGCCGAGCACGTCCGCACCCGCCGCCAGCGCGGCGTCGAGCAGGTCGACCATGCCGGGGTGGCGCGTCACGCCGAGTTGCGGGAAGGCGACGATCTGGATATCGGCCACGTTGCGATATTTCTCGCGGGCCTCGAGAACGCCATGCAGCCGGGTCAGGCCCTCGCCGGGCGTGATGTCCACATGGGTGCGGATGCGTGTGCTGCCATGTGCCACCATCCGCTCGATCAGCCGGCCGGCGCGCAGCGCGGTCGGGTAGGCGATGCGCGCTTCGACCTCGCGCTCGTAGGCGGCGCGCTCGGCGATGCCGAGGCCGGTTTCGTTTTCCATCCACGGCAGGCCGAACCAGGATTTGTCGAGGTGGCAGTGGCCCTCCACGAGCGCCGGCAGCAGCAGGGCCCCGCCGGCGTCGAGTGTGGGGATGCCGGCGCGGGTCGCGCCGGTAGCCGATGTTGCGGGCTCCACGGCGCTGATCATGCCATTGGTGACACGAACATCGGTCAGCCGATTGTCGACCAGTCGCGCGCCGGTGATGAGGAGGTTGCCTGAAGTCATGCAAGCGACGATGCAGGATGCATGCCATGGGTGCGGCGACGGCATGGCGCTTGCATCACTCTGGTGCGTGGCGTGCAGGCGGAAGGCGGTTGCAACATGGAATGGAGCATCGGTAATGCGACCCTGCCGGGTCGGGACGGACGCTGGCGTGTCGAGATCGTGGAGGGAAGGATCGCGTCTGTGCGTGAAGAAAGCGGCGAGCGCGCCGCCCACGACGCCGGCGGCAGGCTGCTCTCGGCCGCGTTTGTCGATCCGCATGTGCATGTGGACAAGGCGCTCACGTCCGAACGGGTGCCCGACGCGCTTGCGGCGGTCGACCTGGCTGCGGCGATCCGTGCGGTGCGCGCACTCAAGGCGCAGTTCAGCGAAGCCGATGTCGCCGCGCGCGCCCGGCGCGCGCTGGAGATGGGGCTTGCCCACGGCACCACCATCGTGCGCACCCACTGCGAGGCCGATCCGTTCACGGCCATGCGCGCGGTGCGCGGCGTGCGCGCCGCGGCGCAGGCCCTGTCCGGCCGTGTCGACCTGCAGGTGATCGCCTTCCCCCAGGAGGGCTGGTTCGACACGCCCGGCACGCTGGAGGCAGGCGCGGCGCCATTCATCGAGGAGGCGCTTGCCTGCGGTGCCGATGTGGTGGGCGGCAACGTCAATCGGCGGGTCTGGCCCTCCGACCCCGAGCGCCAGGTCGACGCCAGCTTCGCGCTGGCGGCGCGGTTCGATCGCGACATCGACTATCACCTCGACAACTGGGACAGCCCCGACGTGTTCACCCTGCCCTATGTGGCGCAAAAGACCGTCGCGTCCGGCTGGCAGGGCCGGGTGGCGGTGTCGCATGTGCCGTCGCTGGCCTGCGTGTCCGACGCCCTGGCGGCCGACACCATCGACCAGGTGGCGGCGGCGCGCATCAGCGTGTGCGTGCTGCCCACGCGCATACGGCTGACCCGGGTGCTCGAACTCATGGAGGCCGGGGTGAACGTCGCCTGCGGCACCGACAACATGCAGGACCCCTTCGTGCGCTTCGGCGACGCCGATCCGCTCAAGGCCCTGTTGCTGCTGGCGCAGGTCACCAACGAGTTGCACAATGCCGGGCTAGAACGCCTGTGGCGCACCATGACCGACAACGCCGCGCGCATGCTGCGCCTTGCGGATTACGGTCTGGAGCCCGGCTGTCGCGCCGACCTGGTGCTCTTCGATGCGGCCACGGTGCCCGAGGCGATATTGCTGCAGGCGCCGAAGCTGGCGGTGGTCAAGGCCGGGACGCAGGTGGCCGGGTCACTGCAGATCGCGCCGGCGCGCAAGGCCTGATCCGCCACCACGCTCTGGCCCCACAGTTCCGATAGCTTTTGCGAGATCAGCCGGGCGATGATGTCGGTGGCGCCGCCGGCGCCGAAGGGCACCACCAGTTTGACCGGACGTGCCGGCCAGGCGCCCTGGGCGCGGGCGGCGGAGGGCAACGTGGTCAAGGGCAGCGCCGCAAAGGTGGCACCGGCCTTGAGAAGGGAGCGTCTTTGCATGGCTGGGCGTGGGCTCAGGAGGTTTCGGTCTCGAGCCTGGGCACTCCGCCGGAGGCGCGCGGGTCTTCCGTGTACAGGGCCTTGAAATCGAAGGTGCACGCGCGTCCGGCCTGCGGCGGAATGCCGTTGCCGGCCATGAGGTTGAACTCGGGCGACGGCGTCGAACAGGTCGAGCGCCTCCATCTCCAGATCGGTGAGCGGCACCCCGCGGCCCTTGTGGCCGGCGGCGATGCCGGCGCGCTGGTAGCGGCGGGACAGCTGTCCCGCTCGCAGCGCGAACACCGGCGTGCGGTAGGGCGTGGTGGGTTCCTCGTCCGGCCCTTCCTCGCCCAGACGGTGGTAGTGGAAACCGTTGTACAACGGCTCCAGCAGGTGCGGGGCGCGCGCCAGGATCTCGTTGTGGATGGCCGCCGCCGAGGCCAGGTAGGAGAGCCCGCCGCTCTGCGCGCTCTGCCAGCAGGCCAGCGCGATCATCGCCGTGATGTCGCTGTGCAGGCGCAGTTCCAGGCTGCTGCGGTACATGCGCGGCGTGGGGTCGGCGGCAGTGGCGTCGATCACTTCCGTGATCAGGTCGCCCTGCGCGTTCTGCGACAAGGCATGGCCGAAGCGCGTGCCGATGATCCAGGTGGCGGCGGTGAATTCGTCCTTTGTGAGGCCTTCGTACGGCAGGCCGGTGATGAGCGCGAAGCCGCAGCCGTTCTTCACGTCTTCGACGGCGCGGTCGATGCGGCGGTTGAGCGCCGGCAGGTCGAAATCGGCGCGGGTGGTGGTGTGCACCGTGTCCACCCGGCCGGCAGCGCTGAGCCGCTTTGCCGCGGCGGCGAGTTCACCGCGCGCGGGTGCGTCGAGGGCGAGCGAAAAGCGCTTCGGCAGACCGACGCTTTCGCGGGTCCAGCACATCGGCCCGGTAACGGGGGCTCGCTCAGTCATCTTCTCTCCGGTGGGTGTGGCGCTTGCGGGCGTGCAGTGTGGCCGGCGTGGCGGCATGCGTCAATGCCCGCGGCCACGCAGCGGTGCCACCCGGGGCACGGCACCGGTGCTACACGGGTACGGCACCGGTGCTACACGGGTACGGCACCGGTGCTACACGGGTACGGCACCGGTGCCTTGGCGCCGTCTGGCTTAAGCTTGCGGTTGCGTCCGCCAGGCGGGTGCCGATACCAACAAGAAGTTTCAGGGAGACATCCATGCGTTTGCGTCATTGTTTCGGGGCCATCGTGCTCGGGCTGGCCTCCGTGGCCGCCTTGGGGCAGGCCTATCCGTCGCGGCCGGTCAAGCTGGTCGTGCCCTTCGCGGCCGGCGGCGGCCCGGACGTGGAGGCGCGTCGTTTCGCGCCCAAGCTGGCCGAAGCGCTGGGCGGGCCGGTGGTGGTCGAAAACCGCGTCGGCGCCGCCGGCATCGTCGCGGCCGAAGTGGTGGCGCAGGCGCCGCCCGATGGGTACACGCTGCTGATGGGCTCGATGTCGCAGATCGTGCAGAAGATCCTGCGCCCGGCCGCCAAGTTCGACCCGCATACCTCGTTCGTGCCGGTCACGCTCACCAGCAGCGCACCGGCGGTGCTGATCGTGCTGGCCGATTCGCCCATCAAATCGGCGAAGGAGCTCGAGGAGGCGATTCGTGCCAAGCCCGGCCAGTTCAATTACGGGTCGGGCGGCGTCGGCACGGCAGCCCATATTGCAGGCGCCACCTTCGCGAGCCTGCAGAAACTCAACGCCATCCATATCCCCTATCGCGGCTCGGTGGAGATCATGCCGGGGCTGCTGGGCGGCCAGGTCCAGTTCGCCTTCCCGATCTCCGGCACTGCCGTGCCGCATGTCAAGGCGGGCAAGGCGCGCGCGCTGGGGGTGATGTCGGCGAAGCGCCTGCCCTCGCTGCCCGAGGTGCCGACCATGAAAGAACTGTTCGGCGACGAACTCTACGTGCAGGACTTCTGGGGCGGCGTGTGGGCGCCCGCCGGCACGCCACCCGCGGTGATTGCGAAGCTGTTCGCCGCCACGCGCCAGGCGCACATGGACGCGGGCCTGCGCGAGCAGTACCGTGCCGGTGGTACCGAGGTGGAACTGTCGAACTCGCCTGAGGAGTTTGCGGCTTTCATGAAGGCCGAGTCTGCCAAGTGGGTGCGGCTGATCCAGCTGGCCGGCGTGAAGGCGGAGTAGGCGATGGGCATGAATTCGCTGGAAGGCGTGCGGGTGCTTGACCTCTCGCACGTGATTGCCGGGCCGACCGCCTCGCACTACCTCGCACTCGAAGGGGCCGAGGTCATCAAGGTGGAAAACCCGTGGGCCGGCGACATCCTGCGCGGCCGCGCCGCCGACAGTCTCGATGACGGCGTCTCGATCGGCTTTGCCGCTATCAACGGCGGCAAGAAGTCACTGGCCCTCGACCTTAAGGACGAGCGCTGCCGCGACATCCTGAAGAAGCTGATCACCACCGCCGACGTGTTCATCGAGAACTTCCGCCCCGGTGCGGTGGCGCGGCTGGGCTTCGATGTCGCGGCGGTGAAGGCGATCCGCCCGGACATCGTCTATGCCTCCATCTCCGGTTTCGGCCAGGAGGGTGAATGGGGGCGGCGTGCCGCCTACGACCATGTGGTGCAGTCCGCGGTCGGCATGAGCATGTTGCAGGGCCTCGAAGGCGAGGATCCGCAGAAGGTGGGTTTCCCGGTGATCGACACCGCCACCGGCATGATCGGCGCGCAGGCCTTGATGGCGGCGCTGCTGCGGCGCTTTCGCAAGGGTGAAGGCGCCTATCTCGACATTTCCATGGCCCAGGCGGCGCTGCAGCTGATGTGGCCGGACGCCTCGCGCGCGGTGGTTACCGGCACGGATGGTCCGCGGGTGGGCAATCGCGGCTTTTCCGGCAGTCCGGGGGCTTCCACCTTCCGTTGCGCGGACGGCTGGATTTCCACCGCGGCCAACACCGGGCGGCAGTTCCGTGCCTTTTGCGAGGAACTCGGGCTGCCCGGCGTGCCGGATGACCTCACATTGCTGGATGTGGACGCCATGGCGCGCGGCGTCGGCTTCGTGGTGCCGGTGGACCCGCCGCGCCTGCAGGCGCTGCTCGCCGAGGCGATCAGCCGCCAGAAGGCCGCCGACATCGAGGCCCGGCTGGCGGCGCGCGACGTGCCGTGCGCGCGGCTGGTGACGCTGGCGGAGTTCATCCGGCGCGCCATGGCGGGCGGCATGCTCACCCTGCCCCTGCGGCGCACCGCTTACACGCACGGCACCCTCACCGATTTTGGCGCCGGCTACAAGGTCAATGGTGCGGACGGACAGGCGCTGCCTCCCGCGCCGCGCCTGGGGCAGCATACCGCGGCGATAATGGCGGAACTGGGCATTCCCGCCGCCGAGCTTGCTTCGCTGGCTGCGGAGGGCCGTCTCAAGGCCTGACCTGCGCGCGCGCAGGCGGCGGTTTTGGCGTGACTGGAGCAGGCATGTTCGGGGTTGTCGACTATTGGGCTTTTGTCATTGCGGTGGTGGTGTTCCTGGCCATTCCGGGGCCAGGCAACCTGGCCATCATCACCTCCACCAGCAAGGGTGGCATCATCGGCGGGCTGGCCGCCACGCTGGGTGTGATCGCCGGCGACCAGGTGCTGATGTGGCTGGCGGTGGCGGGCGTGGCGACATTGCTCACCTCCAACCCGCGGGTGTTTTCACTGGTGCAGTACGCCGGCGCGCTCTACCTGGCGTGGCTGGGTGCGCGCATGGTGCTCGCCAAACCGGGCGACGCGCCCATCCTCAACATGGAACCGCGCCGATTTTTCCGTCAGGCCATGCTGATCACCCTGCTCAACCCGAAGGCCATCGTGTTCTACATGGCGTTTTTCCCGCTGTTCGTGGACCCGGCCCGCCACCAGGGCATGGTCACCTTCGGCACGATGGCGCTGACGATTGCCTTCCTGACTTTCCTGTATTGCTTGACGGTGATCCTCATCACCCATTTTGCTGCCGAGCGCATGCGCGCCAGCCCGCGCGTGACCGTCTGGCTCAACCGGGTCGCCGGCACCCTGCTGGTGGGGTTCGGTGTGAAGCTGGCACTGGGCAAATAGGCTTGGCGGGCGGCTTTATAATCGGGGTTTATCCTCTACCTCGGCTCCTTTCATCGGAACGACGGTCCTGATGGGTCCGCGCCAGCGGGCCGGGAGCATGTAGTTGCAATTCGCCCGCACGCCCGTGCGGGCAATCGAGGAACTGACGTCATGTCCAGCGAACTGGTAGCCAGGGAAGTCCGGCGCCGAAGAACCTTTGCCATCATCTCCCACCCCGACGCGGGCAAGACCACGCTGACGGAAAAGCTGCTGCTGTTCGGCGGCGCCATCTTCATCGCCGGTAGCGTCAAGGCGCGCAAGGCCTCGCGCCATGCCACCTCCGACTGGATGGAGATCGAAAAGCAGCGCGGCATCTCGGTGGCCTCTTCGGTGATGCAGATCGAATACCGCGATTGCGTGATCAACCTGCTGGATACCCCCGGCCACCAGGACTTTTCCGAAGACACCTACCGGGTGCTCACCGCCGTGGACGCGGCGCTGATGGTGATCGACGCGGCCAACGGCGTGGAGGCACAGACGCTGCGCCTGATCGAGGTGTGCCGGGCGCGCAACACGCCGATCCTCACCTTCATCAACAAGATGGACCGCGAGGTGAAAGAGCCGCTCGACCTGATCGACGAGATCGAGAAGGTGCTGGGAATGCCGGCGGCGCCCTTCACCTGGCCGATCGGCATGGGCAAGCGCTTCGGTGGCGTATTCGACCTGAAGCGCGACCGGATGCGCGTTTTCACCGCCGGCGAGGACCGGGTGCGCGATGACGACGACGTCATCGAGGGCCTCGACAACCCGCAGATCGCCGAGCGCTATGGCGACGCTTTCACCCAGGCGAAGAACGAGATCGAACTCATCAGCGGGGCCTCGCCGGAATTCGACCGCGAAGCCTTCGTGGCCGGCAAGCAGACGCCGGTGTTCTTTGGTTCCGCGATCAACAATTTCGGCGTGCGCGAGGTGCTCGACGCGCTGGTGGACCTGGCGCCCGCGCCGATCGGCCGCGCGGCCCTGCAGCGCCAGGTGGAGCCCACCGAGCCTAAATTCACCGGCGTGGTGTTCAAGATCCAGGCCAACATGGACCCGGCGCACCGCGACCGCATCGCCTTCGTGCGCATGTGTTCCGGACGTTTCGAGCGCGGCATGAAGCTGAAGATCTGCCGGACGGCCAAGGAAATCCGCACCAACACGGTGGTGTCGTTTCTCTCGCAGCGCCGCGAGCTGGTGGAAGATGCCTATGCGGGCGACATCATCGGCATTCCCAACCACGGGTTGCTGCAGTTGGGCGACACCCTCACCGAGGGCGAGACCCTGCAGTTCACCGGCCTGCCGTTCTTCGCGCCGGAAATCTTCCAGACCGTCGAGATGGTCGATCCTCTCAAGAGCAAGCAGTTGCGCCAGGGCCTGGTGCAGCTGGGCGAGGAGGGCGCCATCCAGGTGTTCCGCCCGCTTTCCGGCGGCATGCTGCTGCTGGGCGCGGTGGGCACGCTGCAGTTCGAGGTGGTGGCGCACCGCCTGCAGCATGAGTACGGCGCCGCCGCGCGCATGGCGCCGGCGCGCTATTCGCTGGCGCGCTGGGTCACCTGCGACGACGCCGGCGAATTGAAGCGTTTCATCGACGCCAACGCGCACCGGGTGGCCCACGACGCGGTGGACGCGCCGACCTTCCTGGCGCAGCACCATACCGAACTGCGCGCGGTGGAAGGCATGTGGCCGAAGATCAGGTTCCATGCCCTGCGCGAGCATGCCGGGCTGGTGTTCCAGGAACGGCTGACGGGGTGATGGGCGTGTAACGGTACGGCGGCAATGCCACGCCGCCCATCGCGACGTGCGACCCTGCGTTCCGCTGCAGTATCATCGATGCAAATCGCTGCATCATGATGCTGCCCCGTTCCCCGCGCGGGCGGCCGGAACGGGAGACAGGCCTTGCGCTACATGGTGGCCGCCGACACCGGCGGAACATTCACCGACGTCGCGGTATACGACGCCCGGGAGCAGACGGTGAGCTACGGCAAGACGCTCACCAATTACACTGATCTGGTGGAAGGCGCGCTCGACGGGCTTGAATCTACCGGCCTCAAGCTGGAAGAGGCGTTGCTGTTCAAGCATGGCACCACCCATGTGATCAACACCTTCATCCAGCGCAGCGGCGCCCGCACCGCGCTGGTGGCCACACGCGGCTTTCGCGACACGCTGGAGATCGGCCGCGGCAACCGGCCCGTGCCCTTTGCGCTGGAGTACCGCCGTGACCCGCCGCTGGTGCCGCGCGAGTTGCGTTTCGAGGTTGCCGAGCGCATGGACGCGCAGGGCCAGGTGGTCGTGCCGCTCGACATGGCGGGCCTCGCCGCGCTGGCGGAGACCTTCCGCCGCGAGGGCATTGACGCCATCGCGGTGTCGTTCATCAATGCCTATGCCAACCCGGCGCATGAGGAGGCGGCCGTGGCGCTGTTGCGCGAACTGCTGCCTGCGGCCTATGTCACCTCGGGCACGCTGCTGACCCGCGAGTGGTTCGAGTTCGAGCGCACCTCCACGGCGGCTGCCAACGCCTATGTGGGCGCGCGCATGGGCAGCTACATCACCGGTTTCGATGCCAAACTGCGCGAGCGCGGGTTCACCGGCAGCTTCTACATGATGGGTTCCAACGGCGGCGTGCTCTCGACGGCGCGCTCGCTGGAGCAGCCGGTGGCGCTGGTGGAATCGGGGCCGATCGGCGGCTGCATTGGCGCCGCTGCTTATGCGCGTGCATTGAACGAGCCGCGCCTGATCGCCTTCGACATGGGCGGCACCACCGCCAAGTGCGCGCTGGTGCAGGACGGCCACTTCGATGTGCAGCCGGTGTACTACATCGGCGGCTACGACCACGGCTTTCCCTTGCGCACCCCGGTGCTGGACATCGTCGAGGTGGGCGCCGGCGGCGGGTCGATCGCCTCGGTGGATGCGCGCGGACGTCTTTCCGTGGGGCCGCGCAGCGCCGGCTCCGAACCCGGTCCGGTGGCCTTCGGCCGCGGCGGAGTCGAGCCCACGGTGACCGATGCCAACCTGGTGCTCGGGCGCATCGGCGGCGGCGCCTTCATGCAGGGGCGGCTCGCGCTCGACCGCGAGGGCGCGGCGCGCGCCATCGGCGAACGCGTCGCCGTGCCGCTGGGTTACGCGGGCAATGCGGGCGTCGATACCGCCGCGCAAGGCATTCTGGACCTGGCCACCGCCACCATGGCCGGCGCGATCCGCGAGATCACCATCGAGCGCGGCATCGACGTGCGCGAGTTCAAGCTGTTCGTGTTTGGCGGCGGCGGCCCGCTGTTCGCCACCTTCCTGGCGCGCAGCCTCAACATCCCCGAGGTGATCGTGCCGCCCCACCCGGGCAACTTTTCCACCCTCGGCATGCTGATCGCCGGTGCGCGCATCGACTTGTCGCGCACCGTGGTGCTTGAAGCGGCGGAGGGCGCATTGGCCGCGCTGGCGGATGCCTACGCCGGGCTGGAGGACACCGCGCGGCGCACCATGCAGGCCGAACTCGGCACCGAGGCCGTGCAGTTCGAGCGCATGCTGGAAATGCGCTACCGGGGCCAGAAGCACACCGTGGCCGTGCCGTTTCGCGCCGGCGAGACCATCACCGAACTGCTGGCCGTGTTCGAGGGCACCTACCAGCGCCGCTACGGCAACCTCAATCCTAACTGCGTGGTGGAGATCCTCGGCGCGCGCCTGGGTGCCGAGGCCGACATTCCGCGTCCGGAACTCGCGTGCCTGGCCGGCGGCGAAGGAGAGGCCGCGCCCGGCGCGGTGGCGCCGCGCGAGCGCCGCTCGGTGCACTACCCGGCGCCGCACGGCCGGATGGACGTGCCGGTGTTCGCGCGCGACGCGCTGCCGGCCGGCCACGAGATCGCAGGGCCGGCGGTGATCGAGGAATACAGCTCCACCACCGTGCTCATGCCGGGGGATCACGCCCGCGTGGGCGCACTGGGAGAAATCATGATCAGGTGCCGCCCGTGAACGCCGCCGTCCTTGCCGCGACCGCGGCCGCCGGATCCGCCTCCGCGCCGGCCGCCACCGGGCGCCACGCCTTCGACCCGATCACGCTCGAGATCATCCGCCACGACCTGGTGTCGATTCCCAACCAGATCGACAAGAACATCACCCGCACCGCGTTCTCGCCGCTGATCAACGAGTACAAGGACTATGCCGTCGGCATTGTCGATGCCGAAGGGCGGCTGATCTCGCAATCGCGCGGCAGCCTCTTGATCTTCGTGGCCAATGCGCTCGGCACCGCGGTGCGCGACGGCATCGCGCTGCATGGCGCGGACAGCATGGTCGAAGGCGACGTGCTGATCTCCAACCACGCCGGCACCCTCGGCCAGCACCTCAACAACGTGGTCATGTACACGCCCATCCGCGTCGGGCCGGAGAACCGCCTGGCGGGGTTCTTTTGTGTGCTGATGCACTGGATCGACGTGGGCGGCACCATGGTCGGTTCCTGCACTTCCACCACCACCACCGAGATTTTCCAGGAAGGCATCCAATTCCGCAGCGTGCGCCTGTTTTCGAAAGGCGAGCGGCTGCCCGACATGTTCCGCATGATCGAATACAACACCCGCTTTCCCGACATGCTCATGGGCGACGTGGAAGCGCAAATCGCCGGCTGCTTCATGGGGCGCGACATGGTCGGGGCGATCGCCGAAAAGCATGGCCTGGCCACTTTCGAGGCGGCGGTACACGCGATGTGGGACGACGCCGAGGCAGGCAGTCGCGAGGCCATCCGCGCGGCGAAGCCCGGGGTCTACGAGTCCTATGCGTTCCTCGACAACGACGGCCTGAACCTGGACAAGACGGTTCCGATCGGCATCCGCGTGCGGGTCGGCGGCGAGCGCATCGCGGTGGATTTTTCGGGTGTGTCGGAGCAGTTGCCCGGCCCGCTCAACGCCGGGCGCAATGGCGGCGCGGTGGCCGCCGCGCGCATCGCGGTGAAATACATGCTTTCGCCCGACGACCCGGTCAACGAGGGTGACTTCCGCTGCCTCGATGTCGAGATTCCCGACGGCAAGTTCCTGTCGGCGCGGCCGAACGCGCCGATCGGCGGCTCCGGCAACATGATTCCCACCGTGGTCGACACCATCCTGCGCGCCATGGCCGAGGCGTTTCCCGACCGGGTGGCGGCGGCGCACCACGGCACCTATGGCGTGCATGCGCTGCACGGCATCAGCCCGGTCACCGGCGAGTCGTTCTTTCACCTCGACACGTTGTGCGGCGGCTGGGGCGGCTCGTCCGGCATGGATGGCTATGGCCCTTCGCGCTCCAATGTGCACGGCGACACCTCGGACGTGCCGGTGGAAATGCAGGAGGCGTTTCATCCCTACCGCTTCGAGTCCTACGCGTTGCGGCCGGACTCCGGCGGCCCCGGCGAGTTTCGCGGCGGTGTCGGCATCGTCAAGACCTATCGCATCACCGGGCCGTGCCGCATCAACCTGAAGATCGAGCGCACCAAGTGCCCGCCGTGGGGTTTGCTGGGCGGCGGCGAGGGCAAGACCGCCGAGGTGGAGATCCGCAAGACCGACGGGTCGGTGCTGAAGGTGTTCAAGGGCGACCATCCGCTCGTCGCGGGTGACCAGGTGGTGATCCGTTCCGGCGGCGGCGGCGGTTTCGGCCCGGCCTGGAAGCGTGACCTCGCCGCCGTGCAGAAGGATCTCATCACCGGCTGTGTGTCGCGCGAGGCGGCGCGGCGCGACTACGGCGTGGCCACCCTTGATGACGGCAGCATCGACTTCGAGTCAACACAACAACTGCGCAAGCAGATGGCAAAGGGAGAAGACAGATGATCAGGCAAAGGCGCCGCCTGCTGGCGGCAGGCGGACTGGGGTTGGTGTCCGGCGGGTTGCCGGGTGTTTCGCTCGCACAGGCTTATCCTTCGCGGCCGATCCGCGTGATCGTGCCCTTTGGCCCCGGTGGCGTCACCGACGTTCTGGCGCGCCTGCTTTCGGCGGAGATCGCAAAGGACTTCGGCCAGCCGGTGGTGGTGGAGAACATGCCCGGCGGCACCGGCCTGATCGGCACCGGCGCGGTCGCCAAGGCGGTGCCCGACGGCCACACCATCCTGTTCACTTCCAACGCGCACACCATCAACCCGGCCTTGCGCAAACAGATGCCCTTCGATTCGGTGAAGGACTTCACCCCGCTGGTGTTGCTGGCGGCCGCGCCCAACATGCTGGTGGTGCGTTCCGATTCGGCGATCAGGAGCGTGGCCGAGTACATCGCCGCGGCCAAGGCCAAACCGGGCGAGATCAACTACGCCACCTCGGGGGTGGGCACCTCGCTGCATATCGCCGGCGAGCAGTTCTCGCAGATCACCGGCGCGAAGTTCAACCATGTGCCCTATGCGGCTTCCAACCAGTCGGTGCAGGCGGTGCTGGGCGGGCATGTGGTGTCCTCCTGGTCGGCGGTCAATGCGGCGCTGCCGTTCGTGAAGGCCGGGCGCATGCGGCCGCTGGCGGTGGCGAGCGAGAAGCGAACCGAGTTCGCGCCCGATGTGCCGACGTTCGCCGAGGTGGGCATCAAGGGCATGAAAAGCGAGACCTGGCTGGCGGCCCTGGGCCCGGCGGGACTGCCCGCACCGGTGGCCGCCAAGCTGGCGGCAGAACTGCAGATGCTGATCGCGCGCGCCGACGTGAAGCAGAAGATCCTCGGCCTCGGCGCCGAGCCGGTGGGCGTGGAACTGGAGGCGTTCCGCGCCCAGATCCGTGACGAGATCGAGATGTACACGAAGATCGCGCGGGCCGGCGACATCAAGGCGGAGTAGGGCACACGCCCGTTCACAAAGGGAGATCAGACATGAAAATCCTGTGGCACGCATGTGTTTTGCTGGCCGGTCTGGCGCTGGCGCCACTGGCGAACGCGCAGGAAAGCTATCCCGCGCGGCCGGTGCGCATCATCGTCGGCTTTGGCGCCGGCGGCATTTCGGACGTGATGGCGCGCCTGCTGTCGGTGGAGTTGCAGAAGACCTGGGGCCAGCCGGTGGTGGTGGAAAACAAGCCCGGCGCCTCCGGGGTGATCGGCGCCGAACTGGTGGCCAAGTCGCCGCCCGACGGTTACGTGCTGATGCTGGCCTCCGGCACCCACACCATCACGCCCGCCCTGCGCCTGAAGATGCCCTACGACGCGGTCAGGGACTTCACCGCCATCACCCTCCTGGCCTCGGCACCCAACATGCTGGTGGTGAACGCAGACACCGCATTCCGTTCGGTGGCCGACTACATCGCGGCAGCGAAGGCCAAACCGGGCGAGGTGAATTACGCCACCTCCGGCATCGGCACCACGGTGCACATCGCCGGCGAGCGCCTCGCGCATCTGGCCGGGGTGCGCCTGAACCACATTCCCTACAAGAGTTCCAGCCAGTCGGTCGAGGCGGTGGTGGCCGGGCAGGTGATGAGCTCCTGGTCGGCCGTCAACGCCGCGCTGCCGCACATCAAGAGCGGCCGGGTGCGCGCGCTCGCGGTGGCAAGCGAAAAGCGCTCGTCATTCGCGCCCGATGTGCCCACCTTCGAGGAACTGGGTGTCAAGGGCATGAAGAGCGACACCTGGCTGGGCATGCTCGGGCCGCCGAACATGCCGGCCGCGGTGGCAACGAAGATCAATGCCGAACTGGCGCGCCTGCTGGTGCGCCCGGACTTCCGCGAGAAGGTGCTGGGTCTGGGTGCCGAACCGGTGGCGGGCGTGGCGCTGGAGAAATACTCGGCCCTGATGCGCGACGAAATCGACAGCTACGCCGCCATCATCAAGGTGGCGAACATCAAGCCGGAGTAGGCGCCGGCAGCCGGCAGGTAGTCAAAAGGCGCCCCGCGGGGCGTCTTTTTTTGCCATCACTGGCTCAACCGTGCATCCGGCCGCGCCGTTCGCCCATTTTCTGCATGCGCTCGGCCAGTTTCTTGCGCTGCTCCGGGTTGAGCGCCTCGCCGGCATCGGCCAGCGCCTGGGTCATGCGTTTGGAGGAGGCGTCCGCCAGCGCGATCTGCTCGACGCGCAGCTTTTCGAGCGCGGCGCGGTCGATGGTGGGGGCGGCCAGCAACTGTACGCCCTGGGTGCGGGCGGTGCGCAGCTTCTCGCGCAGCGGCGCCATGTCGCGCGCCAGATCCTTGGCAATGGTGGTGAGCTTCTCGCGCTGCTCCGGCGTGGCGTCGGCCTCCGCGGCGAAATGCTTGACCATGCGCTCGACATGCGCGTCCATCTTCGCCGGGTCGGCGGTGACGCCCAGCGCCGCGTGGTGCCCGAAAGGCCCCATCGAGAAGGCCTTGCCGGCGTAACTGCCGGCAAACCCGGCTGCCGCCGCGATGCCAACCACGAACAACAGCTTGCCGAAACGGGATCCGTGCCGGTTGGCGCGGCTGCAATGGCTGCCACCAGCGGGCTGGGGAGTGAGATTCTGGTTATCCATGGATATCTTCCTTGTCGTTGAGGGCTTTCCCGCCCGGTGGAAGACAGTGTGGGCGCCAGATGTTGCTGAAATATCTCCGCGGTGTAAGGGGTTGTAACAAGACCTTGCAACAAACCCGTCATGCCGTTTTCACATTGCGGGCCCATGCTTGGAGCGTGGCGGGTTGAAACGTCGCACCGTGTTGAAGCACTGGCGCTTTTCAATGTGTCCAGCGCGCATGGACGGGAATAACCGGCAGAGGCCGGCTGTATACGCAGGAGCAGGCGCAGATTTGTGTGCCGTGCCACTGATCGTCAATTGTCGATTGTCGCAAGGCCAGGAGGAGTATCGTCATGAACAAGTTCATTCGCAAACTCGTCGCCGCGCCTGTGCTGGCGCTTGCCGCCAGCGCCGGTCATGCGGCCACGTTCAGTGTTGCGGATCCTCAGGGTGACTTTCTGTCCACCTATGCCGGTACCCAGGCCGGCGATCTGGACGTGCTGTTCGCTTACGGCCTGTTTGACGCCACGGCTTCCACCTTCACTTTCGGCGCGACCATGAGCGCGCCGGTAGGCACTACAGCCGGGGCCACCTACATCTGGGGCATCAACCGCGGGGGCGGCACGGAGCGCCTGAACACGGGCGCCCTTCCGGTGGGTGCAGGTGTCAGGTTCGATGCGGTCATCGCGCTCAATACCCTGAGCGGCGGCGGGGGCGCGGTCAACCTGTTCAACGGCAACCCCGCAACCAGCCTGCCGAGCGGTGCGGTAAGTATCGTCGGCAACTCCATCACCCTGACCCTGGCGGCGGGCCTGCTGCCCAACAACGGCACCGGTTTCGCCAACTACCAGTTCAATCTGTGGCCGCGGCTTGGCGTGGGCAACAACAACCAGATCAGCGACTTTGCGCCTAACAATTCCAGCATCGGCGTGTTGGCAGTGACCCCGGTTCCCGAACCCGACGCCCTGGCGTTGATGCTCGCGGGCCTGGGCCTGGTGGGCTTCACCGCGCGCCGCCGCAGCAAGGCCGCGTAGGCGTTTATCCGTTTCTCCGCGAGCGGCCCGGGCGACTGCGCGCGCCCGGGCCGCTTTTTTGTGCGCGGCTCGCGGGCCCGGATGCGTCGTTAGACGCCATCAGCACGGCGGTGCCGCCGCGCCGGCATGACTGCGAAAAGGTGGTTTTGGTTGCGTCCGACAATGGTGAGTTGCACCTGCGAGGAAAGGTCCTGCTGGTCGGCTCGGACGCCATGCTGTTGATCCGGGCTAACGTGGACCACCAGCTTTTCACTACCGGGAGCGCTCCGATACTGAATTTCCCCGCCGGGACGCGGGTTGAGTTAGCGTGGCGGACTTGAGGGCTGCCTCACAAGGCGCAAGTGAGGTCCACTGGACGAGACGGTGCAGTCAGTTCCTTGATGGCGTCGTTTTATATAGTCGGAAAGCCGATCTCTTGAAGATAAGAAAACGTTTTGTCGTAAAAGGTTGGTTGACGCGTATGGTCGTTCTTCTCGCCTTCCGGCACGACAATCACCATGCCTTGGCGCGCTCGGGTTAACAGAACCCGATAGGCGTTCTTGAGGAACGCTTGGCGCTCCGGCTTTCGAATTCGCTGCCATGCGTCCCCGACAAAAGACATGTGCTGCCAGCGACCGCCGTCGTATCGAAAGTCGGCATCCCAAACCACACAGGCCCAGTCGAGTTCAAGGCCCTGAACATGAAACTCCGTTGCGACATCTTCAAGAAAGAAAGAAGACCGCACGTCGTCCTTGCCGTCAAGAAACCAATGGATGGGATCCATGGGCGAACGAACGTCGATTGCGTGGGGCTTTAGCCGCTGTGCCTGGGAAGAAACGATGATGCCGTAGCGCTCTGATCCACGCGCTTGCTCCTTCAGCCACTCCTTTGCACGAGCCACGCTTCTCGTCAGGGTTATCGGATAACGCCCTGACACTTGACGTAGGAGGCTCTTGCTCTGTTCGATATCCCGATCAAGAACATTCTTGACCAAGGCAGAGACGCTTTCGGCGCGAAACGAGCGCATTGAGACAGAAAGATGCAAATCATCGTTGAACTGGACATTCGGCCGACCGGCCAATGCCTTTATGACCGAGCCGGCACCGTACTCCGCATCCTGTAAGCGCGAAGATATGCAGACATGCCATTTCGGAAACTTTCGCATTAGCGATTCAATCCACTCGCTGATCCCGGCTTCCCCGGTATTGATTTCTTGACCACCCCCTACCAAACACACGATAACCGCCCAATCATCGTGGCGGTCTAGGCAGGAAATCAGGAATTCCGGTTCCGACTGCGAAAAATTCGCTCGCTGCTTCTTGCGCAGCATGAACGACGCCGTTTGCTCGAGGTCCCATGCACGTTGAGCCTCGTCAAATAGCGCAACGTGCTCGAGTGGCGGTCGGTCAATATCGACAAGGCATTCATCTCTAAAGTTGTGAACGTTTTGGATGAAGAGCTTGACTTCGCCCATCGCCTCGCCCTTCTTTAGCTTTCTGCCCGCCAGCTTTTCGCGCGCCACCTTGTCGCGTGCGAGCGCCTCGCGCAGGATAGCTACCAGCGGTCCATTTCCCGACAGGAAGACACTGTAGAGATCGTCTTCCTTGTTGATGTGTTTCGTTGCGATATCAAGCCCTACAAGCGTCTTGCCCGCACCCGGTACGCCGGTTACGAAGCATATTGATTTTTTCGACAATTCCCGGGATTGCTGGATAACTGTCGAAATCGCAGCTGTGGTTTTGGTCAGGTTGACCGCGCCGGCATCCGTCCGCGAGATTTCGGCGACGGAATGGCCGCCATATAGCGCCATCGCGGCTTCGACGATTGTAGGTGTTGGGTGATAACGACCCTGCTCCCAAGACAGCAAATCGATGTCTTCGCCAGGACAAAAAGCGATAACTTGGTCAATCGTTTCAGGAAGCTGCGAAACGCCAGTAAGCACCGGGAGAAGAACGCCGTCGTTATGTGATGTTGTAGCGATGCTTGCGACAGCTTCTCGAGCATCCGTTGCAATTAGTACAGGGGCGATCGCCTTGTCATGACTCGTTTCATGAAAGTTCTTCAGGTCGACCGCATAGTCCAATACTTGATCTATCGCCGAGCTTGGGAACTGAGATTCCCCGACCTTGAACTCGAAGACGAATATAACGGGCCCGATAACGCACAAGACATCGATGCGCTTCCCGAGCCTCGGGACCGAGTATTCGAAATAGAGCTTTCCGCGCCGCCTGAATTTCTGCAGTGCGACTTGTAGGATTCTTATTTGGGCGATCCAGGCATCGCGTTGTGTGGACTCCACTGCAAAAGAGCCGCCTCGGAGGAGCGCGCCTAAAATCTGGTCCGATGGGCGCTCGATAAACGCGTCGATTGAATCCGCGTAGTACGCTCGATTGGACGCGATTGCGGTAGTCGGTGACATTTGCGGTGGGCGTGCGTTTTTCACTACTCAATTGAAGGATAGTATCGTCCTTTGTACTGCTGCGATTCGATCTGGGCTTAAGCTACCGAACCCGTTTCTTGAAGCTAAACGACATGACTCTCCTCCTCCTCGGCCTCATCCTCTTCTTAGGCGTCCACTCCGTGCGCATCTTCGCCGACGGCTTTCGCACCCGCATGATCGCGAAGATCGGCCTCAACCCGTGGAAAGGCGTCTACACCGTGCTCTCGCTGGTGGGCCTGGTGCTCATCGTCAATGGCTACGCGGCGTCGCGCGCCGAGGGCGGTTTCCTGTGGAACCCGCCGCGCTGGACCTTCCATGTCACCGCGCTGCTCACCCTGTTTTCATTCATTCTCGCCGCCGCGTCTTATGTGCCCGGCACGCGCATCAGGGCGCGGCTGGGGCATCCCATGGTGATGGGGGTCAAGGTGTGGGCGTTCGCGCACCTGCTTTCCAACGGCAGGGTGGGCGATGTGGTGCTGTTCGGCGCGTTCCTCGCCTGGGCGGTGGCGGACTACATTTCGGCGCGCCGGCGCGACAGGGCGGCCGGCACGGTCTACCCCGTGCTGGGCATCTCGCGCGACATCATCGCCGTCGTGGGCGGGCTGGTGGCGTATGTCGTGTTCGCGTTCTGGTTGCACTTCTGGCTGATCGGGGTCAAGCCGTTCGGGGGGGGATAGGCACGGTCCCACTCGACGCGCCGAAAAGGGAGGTTGCAAAATGCAGAATTACTGCATTTCTGCTAATCTTCGCCCATGCGTGCCACTCTCACCATCAATAGCCGCGGCGTCGTCACCTTGCCTGCCAAACTCCGGCAGGCCATGGGGCTGAAGACCGACGACCAACTTATTGCGGAAACTACCGCCGAGGGCCTGCTGCTGCGGCCGGCTGTCACAATGCCTGTTGAGCTCTACACGGAAGCGCGGGTGCGCGAGTTTGATGCCGGCGAAGCCGATCTCGCTGCATTGCTTGCGCGCAAGGTGCCGGCCGCCTTGCCTGCAGGCCGCCGGAAACGCAAAACCTAGCGCTGAACCGGCCCTGGGCCATGCGGGTATTCCTGGACGCCAACATCCTGTTTTCGGCGGCCAAATCCAATGGCGCAATTCGACAGCTGAACGAGATCTTGCTCGCCCGCGGGCATGAATGCTGGGTCGACGACTACGTTCTGGTCGAGGCGCGACGCAACCTGCGAGGCAAGTTTCCGGACGCTGTGCCGGTCCTTGAGGCACTGGTTCCGCTGTTGCATTCCGGGATGGCGGCCTCGCCAACCGTTGCCGTTGCCGACCTGGCCTGGCTGCCGGAGAAAGACCGCCCGGTATTGCTCTCCGCGATCAGGCTCGGCTGCGACGCGCTTGTCACGGGCGACCAGCGGCATTTCGGCGCCGGCTACGGCAAGACATTCAGTGGCGTGACGATTCACTCGGCGCGTTCGCTGGCCGAGGCCATCCTGACAGCGGGCTGAGGCTCCTCAGGGTCTTGCGGCGGATATGCGCGCCACGATGTCCAGCGCCGCAATCCGCCCCAGCGTCACCGCGCTGAGCAACCCGTTGCCCGAGAGGTAGCCCCACACCGCGCCCCCTGAAAGCCCGCGCGCGGCGCCCCCGCCGGCGTACAGGTTGGGGAAGGCGCCGCCATCCTTCTTCAATACACGCCCATGCGTGTCGATGGCCAGTCCGCCCTGGGTGTGGAACAGGGCGCCGGTCACCTTGACGGCGTAGTAGGGGCCTTGCAGCGCCGGCTTGGCCCTGAAGTCGCGGCTGTACGGGCACAGCATGTCGCCGCGCGCGCAGGCTTCGGTTTCGGCCAGCGTCACCGCCAGCGCGGCGGCATCGAGCCCGCATTGCGCCGCCAGCTCGCCGATGGTCGCACCGGTCTTCATCGCGCCGGTGGCGAACAGCTCCGCATAGTCGGGAAAGGTCATGCCCAGCGCATGCAGCCGGGCGTCGTAGATGTTCCATGCCAGCCCTTCGCGCTGGCGGATCACGTGCTGCGAGGCTTCCGAATAGCCCTCGTGCTCGTTCCAGAAGCGCGCCCCGTCGAGGTTGACCTGGAAGCCGCCTTCCATCATCAGGGCCCAGGTGACCAGCGCACCGTGCGGCACCGCCCACGAGCCATGGCCCTGGTAGGCGCCCATGTCGGCCGGCACGGCACCCAGCGCCGCGCCCCACAGCACGGCGTCGCCCTGGTTGCCGGTGTGGCCCGCGTAGGTGGCCGCGGCGATCTCCGGGATGTGCTGCGCCACCATCGCCGGGTTGCCGCCGTAGCCGTTGCAGGCCAGCAGCAGGGTGTCGCAGCCCATGGCGTCGGTGCTGCCGTCCGGGCGTATTACCTGCACGCCGGTGATACGCCCGCCGTCGGCGAACAGGGCGCTCACCCGTGCCTCGGTCACCAGCATCACGCCGGCCGCCTCGGCCGCCTGCGCGAGGCGCCCGATCAGCCCGGCACCGGTCTTCTCCGGCACCGCGTGCATGCGCGCGACGCTGTGGCCGGGGTACAGGAAGCCTTCCAGCACATGGAAAGGGATGGCATGCGCGTCGGCCAGCCATTCCAGCGTCGCGCCCGAGGCCGCGGCGACGGCGCGCGTGACGGCCGGGTCCGAGCCGTGGTGGTTCTTGTGCTCGATGTCGGCGGCGAGCAGCTCGGCCGAGTCCTCCACGCCGATGGCGCGCTGCCAGCGCGTATGGCAGGCCGGGATGAAGCCGGAGGACAGCGCCGTGGAGCCCTGCGGCACCGCGTCGCGTTCCAGCACCACGCATTCGATGCCGGCGTCGGCCAGGGTCAGCGCGGCGGTAAGGCCGCAGGCGCCGCCGCCGATGATGGCCACCGGCGTGCGCGAAGCAAACGGGACGGGGCTCGAGAGAATCGTCATGGTGCGTGTTGCTTTCGGGAAGTCAGGCGGTTTGTCGGCCAGGCGCCACGCGGCGCGTGACGCCATCTGCCCGATACTTGCCCCACTGAAGGCCATTATAATTTCCGCTGTGTCGCGTGAGCCCCGCACGCCCTCGCAGCCTTTCCCGGAATATCTCCATGACCTCCCTGAACCAGAATCTGAGCATGGCCGGTGTCAAGGCCATCAGCGTCAATGGGTATCCGATCCGTTATATCGAACACGCGGCGGGCTGGCGCTACGACACCCTGGCCGATAAAGAACCCGAGACTGTCGAATGGATAGACACATTCCAGCCCGGTGAAACCTTCTGGGACGTCGGCGCGAATGTCGGTATCTACAGCATTTACGCCGGGGTACGGGGCATCCGGACGATGGCGTTCGAGCCGCATTTCGCCAACTACCAGCAGTTCTGCATCACGATCGCACTCAACGGCCTGCAGGATGTGGTCACACCCTTGTGTTTGGCCTTCGCCGAATCGAAATCGATCGCCGCGATGAATCTCGCCAGCGTCGATGTCGGTACCTCGATGAGCAATTTCGGCGCGGCGCTCGACTTTCGCGGACAACCGTTCCAGCCTGCCTTCCGTCAGGGAATGATCGGCTACGACATCGACAGCTTCGTCGCCGACTTCGGCCTTGAGGTACCGGCCCATCTGAAGATCGATGTTGACGGGCTGGAACTGGGCATCGTGCGGGGCGCGCGCAGGATGCTCGCCAATCCGGCCTTGCAATCCGTGTCGATCGAACTGGTCGAAAGCGATCTGGCCCAGGTGGCCGAGGTCACCGCCATCCTGTCGCAGGCCGGCCTTCAATTCATCCACAAGCGGCAAAACAGCGCATTCGCCACACCGCAAACCCGTGACGTCCTGAATTACCTGTTTCATCGTGACCCGGCCGTATTCGCAAGCCTGCGCGGCGCTGGTATCGCGCCGGCAGCGGCACCGACAGTCACCACCGCCGATCTTGTTGCCCGCATCGTCGATCGGATCGCCTTGGCGACGATCGACCCCGAGCCTTGCGCGAATATCTTCATGGAAGACATGTTGCCCGCCGAGATCTACCGGGAACTGCTCATGCGCCTGCCGCATGATGATGCGCTCGATCCGATCGACCACCCGGACGCCGCCGCGCCGGACGGCCGGCGCACCCGCTTCCTGCTCGACCTGACGCCGGCTTCGCTTGCCCGCCTGCGCGAGGAGGATCGCCCGTTCTGGGGCGCGATGATCGAGGTTTTTACCGCGCCCGAGATCAGCCGGGCGATCGTGGCCAAATTCGTCCCGACACTGGAACGGCGTTTCGGCAGCGAGATGCCCGAACTGGTCGCCGTCCCGATCCTGTATCGCGACCATCCCGGCTATCGCATCGGCCTGCATCCCGATGCGGCCAGCAAGATCGCGACCATGCAGTTTTATCTGCCCGAAGACTTGTCGCAGCGCCACCTCGGCACGACATTCCACCGGCGCAATGGCGACTCGTTCGAACGTCTCAAGACCAACCCTTTCATTCCCAACGCGGCCTATGCCTTCGTGCGCACGCCTGAGGGCTGGCACAGTGTCGACGAGCTCGCGGCCACGGAAAAGGTGCGCAATTCGATCGCGCTCACCTTCTACATCAAGGGTCAGGAATATCGCTCCGAAGCCGCTGCGTCGACCGCGCCGGTGGCATCCTTCAATGACAGCCGGACCAGCCAGGCGCTGCGCGAGCTCGTCAGGACCTTCAACCGGCGCGACCACGTAGCGCGGCTGTTCCGCAAGAACGGCGTCGGCGTCGAGCTCGGTGTGGCCGCCGGCGATTTTTCGGAGCGCATCCTCAAATACGACCATATCGGCTACCTGTTCAGTATCGACATGTGGGCCGGAGACCGCGGACACGGCATCGAGCAGTATCGCGAAGCCATCTTCCGGCTGGATCCCTATCGCGAGCGCAACACGGTCCTGCGCATGCGTTTCGACGAGGCGCTCCCGCTTTTCGACAACGAGTCGCTCGATTTCATCTATGTCGACGGCTACGCCCATGATGGCGAAATGAACGGCCAGACCTTCCGGGAATGGTTTCCCAAGCTGCGCCACGGCGGCATCATCGCCGGAGACGATTACTCGCCGGAATGGCCGCTTGTGGTTGCCGCCGTCAATGCCTTCGCCGCTGAAAACAATCTCGAAGTGCATGTCATCGAATGTCATGAAGAGGCCTGGAATTCGAAGTATCCGACCTGGTTCGCGCTGAAGCCCTGAGAGCGCGGGGCGTCGATACCGCTCCGGCTGCACCGGCTCCGTGCGCTCCCGCCGTGCCGTCGAGGCCGTGATGATTGGTTCGCCTTGCGCTGTCCCGCAGGTCGCAATCGGCAAGGAGAAACCGTGGACACGCCAGACAACCTGATCGCCCCCGCCTTGCGCGCCGCGCTCGAGGCGCAGCGCCAGGCCTACCTCGCCCATCCGGTGCCCAGCCTGGAAGAGCGGCGCGCCGACCTCTCCACCCTGCAGCGCTTCATCCGCGAGAACAAGGACGCCATCTGCGAGGCCATCAACGCCGACTACGGCCACCGCTCCCGGCATGAGACCCTGCTCACCGAGATCGCGCCTGCGGTCGACGGCATCGACCATGTGCTGGGCAAGTTGCGCGCCTGGATGAAGCCGCAGCGCCGCGGGGTGGACCTGCGCAGCTTTTTCGGCGCGAAGAATCGCGTCATCCCGCAGCCGCTGGGCGTGGTGGGCGTGATCGTGCCGTGGAACTTTCCGCTCAACCTTTCGCTCATTCCGCTGACCTACATCTTCGCCGCGGGAAACCGCGCCATGGTCAAGATGAGCGAGAACTCCCGGCACCTGGCGAAGCTGTTGATCGAACGCATGCCGGCCTACTTTCCGCACGAGAAGCTGCGGTTTTTCGATGAAACCGGCGGCGTCGGCATCGAGTTCTCGCGGCTGCCCTTCGACCACCTGCTCTTCACCGGCTCGGGCGCCACCGGCCGCGCCGTGATGGCCGCGGCCGCGCAGAACCTGTGCCCGGTGACGCTCGAACTGGGCGGCAAGGCGCCCGCCATCGTGTGCGACGGCTTCGACCTGCGCAAAGCCGCCGAGCGCATCCTGTTCGTCAAGTACCTCAATGCCGGGCAGATCTGTACTTCGGTGGACCATGCGTGGCTGCCGCAAGGGTCCATCGCCGCCTTCGTCGATCTGGCGCAGGCGATCCTGCCCAAACGCTACCCGTCGCTCGCCTCGCCCGACTACACCTCCATCATCGACGCGCCGTCCTTCGAGCGCCTGCTGGGCATGCTGGACGACGCGCGCGCGCGCGGCGCCCGGGTGCTGCAGTTGCTGCCCGGCCCGGCCTTCGACCGCGCCGCGCGCAAGATCGCGCCGCACATCGTACTCGACGCGCCGGACGACAGCCAGGTCATGCAGCGCGAGATCTTCGGGCCCATCCTGCCGCTGCGCGGCTATGCCGACCTCGGGCAGGTGATCGCGCACATCAATGCCCGCCCGCGGCCGCTCGCCATCTACCCGTTCAGCGACGATGCCGCCACGGTGCAGATGCTGCTCGACCGGGTGATGTCGGGCGGCGTGTCGGTCAACGATGCCCTGTTCCATGTGGGCCAGCACGACCTGCCCTTCGGCGGCGTGGGCGCCTCCGGCATGGGCCACTATCACGGCCGCGAGGGCTTCGAGACCTTCTCCAAGATGCGCCCGGTGTTCTACCAGGCGCGCTTTTCGGCGCTCAGGTTCATGGCCCCGCCCTACGGCAAGTTCGCCGACCGGTTGCTGGCGTTCCTGATCAAGTGATGCGGGCGCGCGGCCGGCGGCAGGTATGAGGGCTTCCGGCACCGAAGGCGGCGCCCCCGCGCCCGCCCGCCCCGGGCCGTACCCGCACCTGCTGGCCCCGCTCGATCTCGGCTTCACGGTTCTGAAGAACCGCGTGCTGATGGGCTCCATGCACACCGGGCTGGAGGACGGGCGCGACCTGACCAGGCTGGCCGCCTACTTCCGCGAGCGCGCCGAGGGCGGGGTCGGTCTCATCGTCACCGGCGGGTTCGCCCCCAACGTCGCCGGCTGGGGCAAGCCCTTCGCCGGCATGCTCGCCACCTCGGGCGCGGCGCGCCGCCACCAGGGGGTCACGCGCTCGGTGCATGAGGCCGGCGGCCGGATCGCGTTGCAGATCCTGCACACCGGGCGCTATGCCTACCATCCGCTGGCGGTGGCGCCGTCGAGGCTGCAGTCGCCGATCTCGCCCTTCACGCCCTTCGAGCTTTCCGCGCGCGGCGTGGAACGTCAGATCCGCGCCTTCGTCAACTGCGCGGCCAAGGCGCGCGAGGCCGGCTACGACGGCGTCGAGATCATGGGCTCCGAGGGCTACCTGATCAACCAGTTCATCGCCGCGCCTACCAACCGGCGCAGCGACGCCTGGGGTGGCGACTACAGCCACCGGATGCGCCTGCCGCTGGAGATCGTGGCACGCACGCGCGATGCGGTCGGGCCGGACTTCATCATCATCTACCGCCTGTCGATGATCGACCTGGTGCCCGGCGGCAGCAGCTGGGACGAGGTGGTGCGGCTGGGCACGGCGGTGGCGCAAGGCGGGGCCACGATCGTCAATACCGGCATCGGCTGGCACGAGGCGCGCGTGCCGACCATTGCCACCAGCGTGCCGCGCGCGGCCTTCGCGTGGGTCACCGGCAGGATGAAGGCCGAATTCACCGCGCGCGGCATCGCCACGCCGCTGGTCGCCTCCAACCGCATCAATACGCCGGAGGTGGCCGAGGCGGTCCTGGCCGACGGCTGCGCCGACATGATCTCGATGGCGCGCCCGCTCCTGGCCGATCCGGCCTTCGTGCGCAAGGCCGCACAGGGGCGCGCCGACAGCATCAACACCTGCATCGCCTGCAACCAGGCCTGCCTGGACCATGTGTTCCGCAATCGCGTCGCCAGCTGCCTGGTCAACCCGCGCGCCTGCCATGAAACCGAGCTGGTGTTTCAGCCCGCACTGCGGAAAAAGCGCATCGCGGTGGTGGGCGCCGGGCCGGCCGGCGTGACCGCCGCCACCTGCGCGGCCGAGCGCGGGCACACGGTGCACCTGTTCGAGGCGGCGGCGGACATCGGCGGGCAGCTCGACATGGCGCGCCGCGTGCCCGGCAAGGAAGAATTCGACGAGATGCTGCGCTACATGCGCCACCGCATCGCCGCGACCGGCGTCACCCTGCACCTCGGCCGCAAGGTGGGCGCGGACGATCTCGACGGTTTCGACGAGGTGGTGGTCGCCACCGGCGTGGTGCCGCGCGACCCGCACATCCCGGGTGAGGACCATCCCAGGGTGCTGTCCTACATCGACGTGCTGCGCGGCACCCGCCCGGTGGGGCGGGACGTGGCCGTCATCGGCGCCGGCGGCATCGGTTTCGACGTCGCCGGGTTCCTGGTGCACCACGGGGTTTCATCGGCGCTCGACCTCGCGGCCTGGCAGGCCGAATGGGGCGTGGGCGACCCCGCCGAGGCGCGCGGCGGCCTGCGCGCGGCCGGCTGCGCGCCGACCCCGCCGGCGCGCAAGGTGACGCTCCTGCAGCGCAAGCCCGGCAAGCCCGGCGCGGGCCTGGGCAAGACCACCGGCTGGATCCACCGCGCCGCGCTCAAGATGAAGCAGGTGCAGATGATCGGCGGCGTCAACTACGAACGCATCGGCGAAGAGGGTCTCCTGATCTCGTTCGGCGAGCGGCGCGAGGCGGCGCAATGGCTGCCCTGCGACAGCATCGTGCTGTGCGCCGGGCAACTGCCGCTGCGCGAGCTCGCCGACGCGCTCGCCGCGCGCGGCAGGAAGGCGCACCTGATCGGCGGCGCGCGGGAAGCCGGCGAACTCGACGCCAAGCGCGCCATCGACGAGGCGGCGCGGCTGGCGGCGCGGCTGTAGCGGCGGCCGCGGCCGCCGGCGCCTCGGGAAGACGCGCCGGCTGCGCCGGCGCAATGCTCAGCCGGCCGCCTTGAGCGCGGCGATGCGTTCCTCGAGCGGCGGATGGGTCATGAACAGGCGCTTCAAGCCGCCGCCGACACCGCCGGCGATGCCGAAGGCCGCCATCTTGTCCGGCAGCGGCTGCGGATGCAGGCCGGCCAGGCGTTCGAGCGCCGCGATCATGTGGCGGCGGCCGGCGAGGTTGGCGCCGCCGGCATCCGCGACGAATTCGCGGCGCCGCGAAAACCACATGACGATGATCGACGCGAGCACCCCGAGCACGAGTTCGGCCACGATCATGGTGACGAAGAAGGCCGGCCCCTGGCCGCGCTCGGTCTTGAAGACCACGCGGTCAACCAGGTGGCCGATCACCCGCGAGAGGAACATCACGAAGGTATTGACCACCCCCTGGATCAGCGCCAGGGTGACCATGTCGCCGTTGGCCGCATGCGCCACCTCGTGGCCGAGCACCGCCTCGGCTTCCTCGCGGGTGAGGTTGCGCAAGAGCCCGGTGGAGACCGCGATCAGCGAGCTGTTGCGCGTCATGCCGGTGGCGAAGGCGTTGACCTCGGGCGAGTCGTACACGCCGACCTCGGGCATGCGGATGCCGGATTTCTCCGCATAGCGGCGCACCGTGTCGACCAGCCAGACCTCGGTGGGGCTGGCCGGGTTTTCGAGCACATGCACGCCCAGCGAGCGCTTGACCGACCACTTCGAGATCGCCAGTGACATGAAGGAGCCGCCGAAGCCCATCACCGCCGCGAAGATCAGCAGCGCGGTGAGGTTGAGGCCGTTGGCGTTCAGGTAGGGTTCGACACCCAGCAGGCGCATGGTCACCGAAAGCACCAGGACGATGGCCATGTTGGTGGCGAGAAACAGGACGATGCGTTTCATGGGGAATCGAAGGTCAGTGGAGGGTCAGTGGCGCGAATTCGTTGGACAGCGTGCGCCGGCAATCGTTCCCCGGCTCAGGCGTCCTGCTGCGCGCGCCACGCATCGACGATCTCCGCACCGGTCGCCGACCACACGCCCCGGCGGCTGACGATGTGGTCGAGCGCCGCCTCGAGCGCGCCGATGCGGTAGGGCTGGCCGGTGATCCACGGGTGCAGGGAGATCGCCATGACGCGCCCGCCGGCTTCCGCCGACTCCCGGTACAGCACGTCGAACTGGTCGACGAGCGCGTCGCGGAAGTCGTCCTCGGTGTGGTGGTTGTTGATGAGGATCTGGTAGTCGTCGATGTCGCAGGGGTGCGGCATGGCCGTCAGCGTGCCGGTGGCGGAGCCGAAGGCATAGGGCATGTCGTCGTTGACCCAGTCGCACAGGTAGTCGCAGCCGGCCGCGGCCACCAGGTCGGGCGTGGCGAAGGATTCGGACTTGGCCGGTGAAAGCCAGCCGCGCACCTTCTGGCCGGAGGCCTTGCGCAATACTGAAAGGCTCTCGTCGACCAGGCGCTTCTCTTCATCGGCCCCCATGCCCTCGTAGTGCAGGTGGTCCATGTCCATGCCGTTGCCCATGATCTCCCACCCCTGCGCCACACAGGCCTGGATCAGCGCCGGGTAGCGTACCGCTACGGCGGCATTGACAGCGACGCTGGCCGTCAGGCCGCGCGCCGCGAGCGCGTTCATGATGCGGAATATGCCCACCCGGTTGCCGTAGTCGCGCAGCGTGTAGTGGCGCAGGTCGGGGTAGGAGGTGACCATCGCGCCGGGCGGCTTGAACGGCTTGCCCTTCATGTCGAGCGGGAACCATTCCAGCGCCGGCACGATCCACAGCGCCACGCGGGCACCGTCGGGCCAAGCGACCTTCTTGCGCGTGTGCAGTTGCGACCACGCATAGCGGTCATGGTCCATGCCATAGCCGCGCTTCGGGTATTCGAGGTACGCCTTCGGCATGCTCATAGGGGCGCCTCCGCAACCGGATGCGACGCCCTGGCGAAGGCGTCGTAGTCGTGGTCGAGGAAATGTTGCGCGATCTCCCGACCGGTGGCCAGCCACACCTTGTCGTGGCCGCAGATGTATTCCAGCGCCTCCTCGAAGGCGGCGATGCGGTAGGGCCAGCCCACCAGGTACGGATGCAGGGGAATGCACATCACCGTGCCGGATTCCGCCCCTTCGGCATACAGGCGGTCGAACTGGCGCCTGAGGATTTCGCCATAGCGCCGCGGGCTCACCAGGTTGACGTTGTAGACGATCACGTCGTTCATCTCGAGCGAGTAGGGCACCGACACCAGGCGGCCCTTTTTCACCTTCACCGGGCCGGGCTGGTCGTCGTGGAACAGGTCGCACACGTAGGTGAGGCCCATGTCGGCCACCAGGTCGAGCGTGTTGTCGGTGTAGGTGAGCGCGGGTGCCAGCCAGCCGTCGAGCTTCTGGCCGGTGTGCTTCCTGATGGTGTCGATGGAGTCCTGGATCACCGCGCGTTCCTGCGCCTCGTCCATGTTGAACAGGTAGCGGGTGTTGTAGGTGCCGTGGCTGTAGAACTCCCAGCCGCTGTCGGCGCACTCCTTGATGATCTCGGGATGGTGCTCGCACATCGCCACATTGAGCGAGACGCTGCCGCGCATGCCGCAGCGGTCCATCGCGTCCTTCATGCGGCGGAAACCCGCACGGTTGCCGTAGTCGCGGTACGAATAGTTGAGCACGTCCGGTTGCGGGCGCGCCCAGGCGGCCCGTGACGGATTCTTCGGCGGGTCGAGCTCGTAGAACTCGATGTTGGGCGCCACCCAGAACGCCACCCGCGCGCCGTTGGGCCAGGTGATCTTCGGGCGGCTGCCGTCGTTGGGCAGGTAGTCGTAGAGGCCGGGATCGCGCGCCATGGCAATGTCCTTATCCCTGGCTGGCCGGCATGGCCTCGAGGTGGGCGATGGCTTCGGCCACCGGGATCACGTCGCAGTACTTGAGCGCCATGTCGTACAGGTTGGCGAAGTGCGGGCTCTCGTGCTTGTCGGCGGTGGTCTCCTCGGGGACGATGGTGCGGTAGCTGCGCTGCAGGCTGTCCACCGCGGTGGCGCGCACGCAGCCCGAGGTTGAGCCGCCGGTGACGATCACGGTGTCGATCCTGTGGAAATTGAACAGCGAGCCCAGGTTGGTCTCGAAAAAGGCCGAGGCCATGCGCTTGTTGATGATGATGTCGCGCTGGCGGTCGATGACCAGGCGGTCGTCGAACTCGCTGCGCCGCGAGCCGACCTTGATGTTCTGCAGCGAGTCCGGCGTGTCGGTGCGGGTGCCCCACACGCCGCAGTCCTCGCCGGAGTCCATGTAGGCCACATAGGTCCAGACCACCGGAAAGTTCTTCGCGCGCATGGCGGCCGCGAGCCGGTTGACGTAGTCAAGCTGCTTCGGGTCGGTTTCGTAGGCGGTGACGAATTCGCCGACGCAGGTGTAAGCCTTCTGCAGGTCCACGTTGATGAGCGCCGGGCGGGCGCCGAAGCCGAAGCGCCTGCGCGTCGGATTCTTCTTCACCGCCTCGAAAAGCTCCCGGGCGGTCTTGTTCGATTGCTCCATGCAAACCTCACAGTGTCGTTGCCGCGCTGGCGCGGCGGGGCGCGGATTCCGCAAAAGGGTTATTTTGGCGCATCGCGGCGCTTCGGCTTGAACGACAGCGTCAGCCGCGTTTCGTAGCTGGACGGCTTGCCGTCGCGCATGGCGCTCGCGAAGCGGAACGAGGGCGCGGCGGCATTGACCGCACCGTCGAAAATGAGCGGCGGGTCGGATTCGAGAATGCGGTAACGCGCCACCTCGCCCTGTTCGTTGACCAGGAAGGCCACGACCACCGTGCCTTCGCGGCCGCGCTCGTTCGCCTCGCGCGGATACTCCAGCGGCGGCTCATAGAGCACCGGTGCGCCGACGACGAAGGGCTGGCCGGGAAAGGCCGAGGGGGGCGGCGCCACCCGGGCAGGGACCTGCGGCGCCACCCGGGCAGGGACCTGCGGCGCGACCTGTGCCGGCGCCTGCGGCACACCTTGAGCCGGCGCCTGCGGCACACCTTGAGCCGGCGCCTGCGGCACACCTTGAGCCGGCGCCTGCGGCACACCTTGAGCCGGCGCCTGCGGCGCCAGGGCCATGCTCATGGCGAAGATGAAGGCCGCCACCAGGCCGGCCCCCACCACGATACGCGCGCGTTCGATGGCCATGGCGTCAATCCATCCGCGTGCCGGTCCGGCGGGCGGCGCCGGGAGGGACGTCAAGGCGAGGCGGGCGTGGCATGGTCGGGCGATCCTTCAGAACAGCAGGTCCCACAGAGCGCGCATTTTCACATCGACGTCCGCCGAGAGCAGCGCGTTGGCGAACACGAAGGTCTTCTCGCCGGGCACGCTGGCCTCCCCGTAGCGCATGAACTTGGCGGCCACTTCCTCGGCCGAAAGAGGCCTGGACGCATCGCCGGGAATGGCGCGCACGTCGTCCTCGAAGTCCTTGTAGCCGGAGGACACCCGCAATGATGCGCCGCGCCGGCCCTCACCTTCCAGCGCCCGGTCGACACGCACGTCCACCAGCGCTTCGAGGCGCCGCAGTTCGGGGTCGTCGAAGCGCCCGGCGCGGTACACGCTGTGGTCGAGCACGCCGAAGCGCAGCATCGCGGCCACGCCGAAGGTGAGCGAGAACTGTGCCTGGATCGGCACGGCCGGCGCGCGGTTGCCGCAGTAGGTGATGGCCTCGGGATAGATCGAGAGCACGATGCGGGTGATGCCGGCGGTCTTGCCTTCCAGCGCCTCGCGGGCGCCGCGTGCGAGTTCCGCGCCGTAGTGCACATGGCGCACCGCCGCGTGGGGCTTGATGTAGGCGTCGAGGATCAGGTCGTCTTGCGGCGCCGGCGGTGCCGCGCACGTCGGCGATTCCGCGCACGTCGGCGATTCCGCCGAGGCGGCGGCCGAGAAGCTGCCCGCATACAGGGCGAGCGCGCCCTCCGGCGCGCTCACGCCGGCGGCGGCGGCCTGCGCGGCCAGGAGCCCCAGCTGGGCGGCATGGGCGAGATAGGTGTTGCGCGCGGTCTTGCCTTCGGTCACCGGCAGGTACAGGCTGGTCGGCAGCTGGCAGGCGGCGATGTCGATGGCGCGGGCGATGCCGTCGGCGTCCTGTCCGAGCAGGCGTGCGACGCCCGCGGCCACGCCCAGCGCCGGCCAGTTGCCGTCCACATGCATGCCGGGCCGGATGCGCAGCCAGCCGCCGGCGCGCGCACCGACCTCGTAGGCCAGCGCCAGCGCATCGGCCATGGCATCGAGACCGCGGTCGCCGGCGAAGGCCAGGGGCAAGAGGGCCGCCACCGCGGGTACGCCGGGGCGGCCGTGCGCGTAGGCGTGGCCTTCGCAGGCTTCGTCCCAGGTGGCGGCCATGGCGCCGACCTGGGCGGCGGCGGCGAACGACAGGCGGCGCCCGCCGGGAAAGGTGAACGGCCCGGATTCCAGGCCCGAGGCATTGCGTTCGAAGGCGGCTACTTCCGGCGCCGCGCGCCCGGCCAGCATGCAGCCGATGGTGTCGAGCAGGATGATGCGTGCCGCACCGGCCGCGCCCGCGCTGGCCGGGCGTCCGGCGCGCAGCGCGGCCGCGGCCTTGAGCGCGGCGGCGTGGGCGTGCCAGTCCGCGGCGGGAGCGGGCGCGTTCATCGGGCGCGGCCGGGGCGCCGGGTCAATCGATTTTCACCCTGGCCGCGGCGATCACCGGGCCGTAGCGCGCGTTTTCGGCCTGGATGTGGGCGGCGTACTCGCGCTGACCACCGGCCACCACCGTCATGCCGATGTCGGCCAGGCGCGCCTGCACGTCCGGCAGCGCCAGCAGCCTGCGGACCTCGGCCTCCAGGCGCTCGGCGATCGCGCCGGGCAGGCGGGCGGGCGCGGACACCCCGAACCAGGCCGCCCCGACCACGCCGGGCACGATCTCGGCGGTGGTGGGCACCTCGGGAAAGGTGCGCGCGCGCGTTTCGCCGGTGACCGCCATCAGGCGCATGCGGCCGCTGCGGATATGCGGGGTGGCGGTGACCAGTCCGTCGAACATCGCGTCGAGCTGGCCGCCCAGCAGGTCCGCGGTGGCGGGGCCGGTGCCCTTGTACGGAATGTGCACGATGTCGATGCCGGCCTTCTGCTTGAGCAGCTCGCCCGACAGGAAGCCCGAAGAACCGACGCCGGCCGACGAATAGTTGAACACGCCGGGCTTGGCGCGCGCCATCGCGATGAACTCCGCCAGGCTTTTCGCGGGGTGGTCGGCGCGCACCACGAAACCGTTGGGGAAGGTGCCCACCAGGGCGATGTGGGTGAGGTCGCGCAGCGGGTCGTAGGGCATGCTCGCGCGCATCAGCGGGCCGGGCGCGACGCACGAGTTGGCGGCCATCACCAGCGTGTAACCGTCGGGCGCGGCCTTGGCGACGAAGTCGGTGCCGACGATGGAGCCGCCGCCGGGGCGGTTCTCCACCACCACCTGCTGCTTCAAGGCCTCGGAGAGCTTTTGCGCCACCAGGCGCGCGGTGACATCGGTGGCACCGCCGGGCGCGAAGGGCACCACCATGCGCAGCGGTCGGGCGGGCCAGTCGGCCTGGGCCCGGGCCGCCAGGGGCAGGGTGGCGCCGAGCGCGCCAAGCAGGAAGGGACGACGTTTCATGGGGCGATGACTCCCGGTGGTGGAAGAAGGTGGGCCAGCGCCGGCGCGGCGCGACCCAGGGTGGCGCTGGCGGGCAGGCCCAGCTGGCGCAACAGCAGCCAGGCGCCGCAGATGTTGGAGGACAGCAGGGGCGTCGCGGACGCCGGCGCGGCCTGCAGGATGGCGGGCAGGGTGATGAGCCCGGTACCGGACACCACGACGGCGTCGCCGTCGGCCTGCACGCGGGCGAGCGCCTGCGCGACCTGGGCGCTGTCCATGTCGTAGGCACGGAAGGTGTCGGACATCTTCACCACCTGCACGATATGCATGCCGCCGCCTTGCCAGTACGCCACCGAGCGCGCGGTCAGCCATTCGGGATAGGGCGAGACCAGGACCAGGCGCTGCGCGCCCAGATGGCGCAAGGCCTCGAAGATGGCCAGGCTCGCGGTCGACACCGGCATGCCGGCGGCCTTTCCCAGCGCGGCGCACAGCGCGGCGTCGCCCGCCACGCCGTCGCCGTAGGTGGCGCCGGTCAGGCCGACGAGCGCCGCGTCGAGCCGCAGGCTGCCGAACGACCGCAGCGCCGCGGGATAGTGGTCCGCGTACACCGCGTTGCGCGCCGCGAGGTCGCCGGGCAGCACCGGCAGGCGGGTGGCGTGGATGGCCACCGCCTCCGGCAGCAGGGCGCGCATTTCCGGCTCCACCGTCGGATTGGCCGGCGGGACGATCAGGCCGATGCGTCTGGCGATGTGCACCGGGCCCGCCTAGGCGAACGAGGGGGCGATGTCGAGCATGGCGGCGTCGCGCACGAACGCCCGCGCCAGCTTTTCATCCCGCGCGCTGGCTTCCACGGCGGCGAAGAAGGTGACGCCGCCGCCCACCGAACGGTCGGTGCGCGGAATCAGTTCTTCGGTGGTCAGCGTGCGCCGGGCGCGCGCCCAGGAGTCCAGCAGGCTCTCCAGGGCGAGCGGGTCGCGGATGCCCGCGAAGGTCCGGCCGAGCGTCCAGGCGTCATGCAGGCCGCAGTTCATGTTCATGCCGCCGCGGGTGTTGGTGACATGCGCCGCGTCGCCGATGAGCAGCACGCGCCCGCGGCGGTAGTGCGACGCCAGGCGGGCGCTGGTGGTGTAGATGTCCTTGGACTGCACCGGCAGATCTTCCTCGAGCGGCAGGTAGCGGGCCAGTTCGGCGCGCAGGAAGGCCGCGTCGAGCGCCTTCTCGTCGGAGATGGCGGGCGAGAGCCGGATGATCACCCGCCACACATCCGGCATCTGCAGCAGGCTGATCGAGTCGCTGTCGTTGTACAGGTAGGCGATGCCGGACAACTGCGGAATGACCGAAGCGAGGTCGAGCGGGGTCATCACGCGCAGCACGCGCTTCTCGTACTCCTCGCCCTCGAACGCGATGCCGGCGTTCTGGCGCACCAGGCTGTGCGCGCCGTCGGCGCCGACCAGCCAGCCGAAGGTTTCCGCGCCCGTGCCGCCGGGGCGCCGCACCTTGACCTCGATGGCGCCGGCGTGCTCCCGGAACCCCTCGACGGCGGCGTTGAACTCGACCCGCGCATTGGGTTCGGCGGCCAGTGCGGCCAGCAGGACCGGGGTCAGGCGGCTTTGCTCCAGGTGCATGCGCCAGGGATGGGCGGTACTGCCTTGGAGCAGGGCGTACGGAAAGCGCGCCGCCAGTTCCGGCCGGCCGGTGATGCAGCGGTAGTAGCGGATCTCCCCGATGCGCACCCCCTGGCGCTCGAGCGGCGCGAGCACGCCCAGGCGGTCGAGCATGTCGAGGGTGGGCGGATGGAAGGTCGAGGCGCGCGACGCGGTGTTGAGCGCGGCGCGCTTTTCGAAGACGCGTACTTCGTGGCCGGCGCGCGCCAGGCAGAGCGCGGCCGTCAGGCCTGCCGGGCCGGCGCCGGCGATGGCGATGCGTTGCTTCATGGAGCCTTTCGCGGGCATGCGTGCCGCTCGATTACCATTGCGGGACGAAGGGGAAGGTTGCGATGAGACGTAGTGTACTGATTGCCGGCGCCGGCCCGGTGGGCCTGACGGCCGCGCTGGTGCTGGCCGATGCGGGCGTGCCGGTCAAGGTATTCGAAGCGGGCGCGCATGTCGAGGAGGACCTGCGCGCCTCGACCTTCCATCCGCCCACCCTGGACATGCTGGAGGGCTTCGGTATCACCGCCGAGCTCCTCGCGCAGGGGCTGGTGTGCCCGCACTGGCAGATCCGCCTGCATCCCGGGGGCGAGCGCGCGGTGTTCGACCTGTCGGTGCTCGAGGGCGAGACCCGCCATCCGTACCGCCTGCAATGCGAGCAATGGAAGCTCTCGCGCGCGCTCCTGGCGCGGCTCGCCGGCCTGCCCGGGGTCGAGGTGCGCTTCGGCGCCGCCGTGACCGGGGTCGCGCAGGACGCCGCCGGCGTGGCCTGCACGGTCGAATCCGCCGGGCACACCGAGACCGTGCGCGGCGCCTGGGCGATCGGCGCCGATGGCGCGAAGAGCGCGGTGCGCAAGGCGATCGGCCTGGAATTCGACGGCCTGACCTACCCGGAAACCACCCTCCTGGCCACCACCCGCTTTCCTTTCGAGGCGCATCTGGAGGGCTTGTCGAACGTGAGCTATTGCTGGAAGGCGGGCGGCAACTTCAGCCTGCTCAAGGTGCCGGGGCGCTGGCGGGTGTCGATCTACCCGCGCGAAGACATGCCCGTCGAGGCGCAGCTCGCGCCGGCCGCCATCGAGGCGGCGCTGCAGGAGATCGTGCCGCGCACGCAGGCCTACGAGGTGATGGAGGTGCGCCCTTACCGGGTGCACCAGCGCATCGTCGACCGCTATCGGGTCGGCCGCGTGTTCCTGGCCGGCGACGCCGCGCATCTCAACAGCCCGGCCGGCGGCATGGGCATGAACGGCGGCGTGCACGACGCCTTCAACCTCGGCGCAAAGCTGGCGGCGGTCATCAACGGCCGCGCCGACGGCGCGCTCCTGGACCTCTACGACCGCCAGCGCCGCCCGGTGGCGCGCGAGCAGATCCTCGCCCAGGCCGACCGCAACCGCGCGCGCATGCGCGAGAAGGACGACGCGAGGCGCCGCGCCATGCTGGCCGACATGCAGGCCATCGCCGCCGACCGCGCCAGGCTCAAGGCGCATCTGCTGCGCACCTCGATGATCGAGGGGTTGCGGCAGGCGGCGCAGGTGACCGGCTGACCGGCGCGCCGTCAGGCGCCGGTGACGCGCGCCGCGACGGCGGCGGGGTCGGCCGGCGCCGCATCGCCGCGCCAGCAGACATGGCCGTCGGGCCGCACCAGCACCAGCGGCCTTTCGTAGAGCGCGGCCAGGGCGGCGGGCAGGGTCTCGACACGGCAGGCGGCCCCGCGCGCGCGGAGCGCCGCGATGAGCGCCGCCGCATCCGGGGCGGCGGGCGAGCGCACCAGCACGAAGCCGCGCCCGAACCAGTCCAGCGTGCTCCTGCCGCGCACCGAGGTGTCGTCGGTCAGCCAGGCATGCGGCGCGCGCGAGCCCGGCCAGGTGGAGGGCACCACCTGCGTGAAGTCGTCCGGCGGCTCGGGCGTGCCGTCGGCGACGACCACCGGGGATTCGACATAGCGGTAGCCGAGGTGGGTGCCGGCGGAACTGAACTGGCGCGCCATCCAGCGGATGCGCCCGGTGATATGGGCGCGATGCGCCTCGCCTTCCGGCGTGTCGGCCTCGATCTGCGGCCCGATCTCGTCCATCACCATGTCGATCTTGTCGGAATTGTTGGCCGAGATCACGCTGTTGCGGATGGCGATGGCCTTGCGCTCCTCCTCGTAGCTGTCGAGCAGCGCCGCGCCGCCCCAGCCCTTGAGCGTGGCGTCGAGCTTCCAGCCCAGGTCCACCGCGTCGCCGATGCCGGTGTTCATGCCGACCCCGCCGGTGGGCACGAAAAGGTGCGCCGCATCGCCGGCCAGGAACACGTTGCCCGCGCGCCAGCGCCGCGCCACCGACTGGTGGTGATGCCAGTGCTGGATGCCCAGCAGCTCGAACTCGAAAGCGCGGCCGACCGCGCGGGTCAGCACCTCCCGGGCATCGAGCTCCCCGGTTTCCTTGGCGGGGTCGAGGAAGTAGTACTGGAAGCTCCACAATTCGCGCCCGTCGATGGCGGTGAACACGCCGAAGGCGTCCGGCGCGAACACGAAATACAGGTTGCCCAGTCCCTTGCCGTGGATGGCGAGGAAGTCGGCCGAGCGGAAGTAGAAGCTCACGTTGGCGCGCATGCGCCCGCGCCCGTTCATGCGGATGCCCAGGGTCCTGCGCACCGCGGAGGCGCCGCCGTCGCAGGCCACCAGGTAGCGCGAGCGCACCGTCCGGCTGCGCCCGCCGGCGATCTCGACGATGCGGCTCTCGACATGGGTGCCGTGGTCGGTGAAGCCCTCGAAGCGCCAGCCGTGCTTCAGCGCCACGCCGGGCTGCGCCGCGGCGAAACGCCACAGCACCGGCTCGACGGCCTGCTGGCCGATCTGGGTCTTGTAGTAGGGGCTCCACGCCAGTTCGCGGTATTTCAGCATCACCGCCGGCGGCCGCTCGATGGTCTCGCGGATCGAGGGCGAGGTAACGCGGTACAGCTCGCGGCCCGCCAGGCGGGTCGAGAAGGTGATGAAGTAGTTCACCTCGGGCGGCAGCGCGGCGGCGTAGATGGCGTCGGTGAGCCCGAAGCGGCGCAAATACTCCATCGAGCGCGCGCCCAGCAGGGTGGCCTTGGGATGGCGCGTCGGCTCGGTGCGCTCCTCCACCAGCATGCAGTCATTGCCGCGCCAGCCCAGCTCGGCGGCCAGGGTCAGCCCCACCGGGCCGCCGCCGACGATCAGTACCGGGGTATCGAGCATCTCAGGCATCGCGCGCGGCAAGCCGCCCGCGCCAGCGCGCATCCGGCGCCAGCCAGGGCGAGAGCGCGCGGCTCCCGCCGGCGGCCGCCGTCAGCGCCCAGGCCAGGCACAGGTTGGACGACAGGACCGGCACGCCGGGATCGACCTGCGCGATGGTGCGCAGCGTCGGCATGCCGGTGCCGGAGAGCAGCACCGCGTCGGCGCCGCCGGTGTCGAGCCGCGCGAACGCCTCCAGCACGCGCGCGGTGGAAAGCCGGTAGATGTTGCGGGTGTCCAGCAGGTCGGCCGGCAGCCCCGCCACCGAGACCAGATCGAAGCCGGCGTCCTGCCAGTAGCGCTGCCCCGCCTGCGACAGCCATGGCGGGTAGGGCGACAGCAGCGCCAGGCGACGCGCGCCGAGTTCGTCGAGCGCGGCCCGGATCGCCGTGGCGGCCGATATCACCGGATAGCCGGCGCGCGCGCCGGCCGCGGCGATCGCCGCCTCCTCCCTGGCGCGGCCGTACAGGTAGGCCGAGCCCGTGCAGGCGAAGCCGCAGGCCCGCAGCGGCGCCACGTCGAAGCGCGCGACGGTCTCCGGCAGGCGGTCGAAGTAGTCGATCAGGCGCGCGCGCGCATCGGCCAGCGCGCTGGTCATGCGCGCGGTGAGCAGCGTGCCTGCGAGCAGGCATTGCATCTCCGGTTCGACCGTGGTGTTGGCCTGCGGCGTGGCGATGCCTATCGCCCGGCCGTATTCGGGCGTGAAGTCCGCGTCCTCACTGTTCATACTTCCTGCCCCGCTCGAGCAGGTCGGGCGTGCCGATCAGGTTGTTCAGGCGCTCGAAGTCGAGCATGGTCTGGGCGAAGGGCGCCGTGGTGCCGTGCGTCTTGAGGCTGGCGTAGTAGCGCGTGAGCAGATGCGCCACCGCGCGCACCGTGCCGCCCGGGAAGATCGCGATCCGGTAGCCGAGGCGCTCGAGTTCCCTGGCGCTCTTGACCGGCGTCTTGCCGCCCTCGACCATGTTGGCCAGCAGCGGCACACGGTGCGCGAAGCGCTCGTTGACCTCGCGCATCTGCGCCTCGTCGCGCACCGCCTCGATGAACAGCACGTCGGCGCCGGCCTCCAGGTAGCGCTCGGCGCGCTCCAGCGCCGGCGCGAATCCTTCCACCGCCACCGCGTCGGTGCGCGCCATGATCAGCGTCTCGCGGCTGGCGCGCGCATCGACGGCGGCGCGGATCTTGCCGGCCATTTCGCCGGCGGACACCACGGTCTTGCCGTCGAGATGCCCGCAGCGCTTGGGGAAACCCTGGTCTTCCAGCTGGATCAGGTTGGCGCCGGCGCGCTCGAAGCCCCTGACGGTGCGCTGCACGTTGAGCGCGTTGCCGAAGCCGGTGTCGGCATCGACGATGATGGGCAGCGCGATGCGCTCGCGGATCGCCTCGAGGGTGTCGCACACCTCGCTGTAGGTGGTGAGCCCCACGTCCGAGCGGCCCAGCCGGGTGTAGGCGATCGAGGCGCCCGACAGGTAGACCGCCTCGAAGCCCGACTGCTCGGCGATCAGCGCCGAGAGCGCGTCGTAGACGCCGGGGGCCAGGACGAGGGTAGGTTCCTTGAGGCGATTGGCGAGGCTCATGGTTTCCTTTCCTTCATGCGCCGCTCCAGGTGGGGCAGCAGGCCGCCGTCGCGCAGCATGGCCATCAGGAACGGCGGGATCGGCTCGCATGCCAGGGCGGGGCGCCCGTCGGCGAAGGTGATGCTGCCCGCTTCCGGGTCGACATGGATGGCGTCGCCGTCGCCGATGCGCGCGACCTCGGCACATACCACCACCGGCAGGCCGAGGTTCAGGGTGTTGCGGTAGAAAAGCCCGGCGTAGGAACCGGCCACCACCGCCGCCACGCCCAGGTGCTTGAGGGCCTGCGGCGCCTGCTCGCGCGAGGAACCCACGCCGAAATTGCGCCCGCCCACCACCACGTCGCCCGGCCGGACCCGCGAGACGAATTCGGGGCGCACGGTTTCCAGGCAGTGCCGGGCGATCTCCTCGATGCCGAACTTCATGTACTGGCCGGGCGCCAGCACGTCGGTGTCTAGGTTGTCGCCGAACTTCCACACCCGCCCTGCCGCAGCGGCCCTCCCGCGCGCATGCGCGGTGCCCCCGCGCGCATGCGCGGTGCCTGTAGGCGCATGCGCGGTGCCTGTAGGCGCATGCGCGGTGCCTGTAGGCGCATGCGCGGTGCCTGTAGGCGCATGCGCGGTGCCTGCGGGCGGGACGTCGCCCGCCCCGCGGCCGCCCTGCGCCGGGCTCACTGGAGCACCTCGCGCGGGTCGGCGATGCGGCCGGCCAGCGCGCTGGCGGCCACGGTGTAGGGCGAGGCGAGGAATACTTCGCTGGAGGCCGCGCCCATGCGGCCCTTGAAGTTGCGCGCGGTCGAGGAGATCACCCGCTCGTTTTCGCCGAAACGCTCCGCGCCATAGCCGGCGCAGGCGCCGCAAGCGGTGGGGAGGATGCGCGCGCCGGCGGCTTCGAGCGCCTGCATCACGCCCTCGGCGGCGGCCTGCGCCTGGTCCAGTTGCGAGGCGGGAGCGACCAGCAGGCGGGTGCCGGCGGCGATCCTGCGGCGCGCCAGCACCCGCGCGGCGGCCCGCAGGTCGTCGAGCTTGGCGCCGGTGCAGGCACCGATGTAGGCGGTGTCGATCTTCTGGTCGAAGGTCGTGACGCCGCGGGTGTTGGCCGGGCTGTGCGGCGCCGCCACCTGCGGTTCGAGCTGCCGCGCATCGAAATCGTGCAGCTCCGCATAGGCGGCACCGGCATCCCCCTGCCAGGGCGCCGTCTCGACATCGCGCGCGCCGGCCGCGGCCAGCCAGGCGGCGGTCACCTCGTCGGGCGCGACCAGGCCGACCTGCCCGCCCAGTTCGGCGGTCATGTTGGCAAGCGTCATGCGTTCCTGCATGGAGAGCGCCGTGATCGCGCTGCCGGCGAATTCCACCGCCTGGTAGCGCCCGCCGTCCATGCCGAAGCGCGCGCACAGGAACAGCATGATGTCCTTGGCGGTGACGCCGGGCGCGAGGCGCCCGTTCCAGCGCATCAGCAGGGTATCGGGCACGCGCAGCCAGATCTCGCCGGTGACCACCACGCCCAGCATCTCGGTGGCGCCGATGCCGAACATGTAGGCGCCGAATGCGCCGCCGGTGGGCGAATGCGAGTCGCCGCCCACGGCGAACATGCCGGGCTTCAGATGGCCCTTCTGCGGCAGCACCACGTGGCAGATGCCCGCGCCGTCGTGGAAATTGCGGATGCGGTTCTCGCGCGCCCAGTCGCGCGTGATCTGGATGATCCTGCGGCTGTCCTCGTCGTAGGCCGGCAGGTAGTGGTCGGTGATGAGGACGATCCGGTCCGGGTCCCATACCTGCGCGCCGAGGCGTTCGAGCATGGGCTGCAAGCGGCGCGGGCCGGAGGAGTCGTGGAACATGGCCAGGTCGACCTTGCAGGTGACGATCTCGCCGGGCGCGACGCGGGCGCGTCCGGCCGCCCTGGCCACCAGCTTCTGGGCGAGAGTTTGCGCGGCGCTCATGGTCAGAAATACACCTTGGTGTCGGGTTGCGCCGGCAAGGGCGCGTCGGGGTCGCCGATGGTGCTGCCGGCCACCCGGCCTTCGTAGACGGCCTCCATCGCCGAGCGCGGCGCGTAGGCATCGCCCACCAGGCGCAGCTCGAAGGCCGCGAAGGCCGGCATGCCGGAGGGCGTCTCCAGCGCCCGGTAGAGCGCATCGTCCGCCGCGGGCGCGCCGACGTCGACGAGCGCGGTGACCCCGCCCAACCTGTCCTCGGCACCGCTGAACGGGTCGGCCAGCACCAGGGTGTCGCCGGTCCAGCCCGCGATGCGGCGGAACAGGTGGGTATGCACCCCGGCCTTGCGCAGGCGCGGGTAGAGCGCCAGTTTCGAGAACATCGGTACCTTCCACGCAAGCGCGGCCTGCGAGGTGACCAGGCGCACCGTCGCGCCGCCCGCGATCAGGGCCTCGGCCAGGCCGTAGGCCTGCCAGCCGCCCAGCTCGTCGATGATCGCGACATGGCCGCCCAGGGCGGCCGGGTCGGCGAGCGCTTCGGTGAGGGCATGCACCCGCGCCGCGCCGAGCGTGCGCGCCTGATGGCGCGCACCGGTGGCGACGACCACCGCGTCCCAGATGCGCCCTGCGCCGGCAAGGTCTGCCGGGGCGACCCGCGTGTCGAGCCGGACGGTGACACCGGCGCGAGCGAGGTCGCGCTGCAACTCGTCGATGAGCAGGCGGAAGCGGCCGCGATTGGGCAGCGCCGAGGCGAGCCGCCACTGGCCGCCCAGCGCCGGGCCGGCCTCGAACAGCGTGACCTGGTGGCCGCGCCGGGCGGCTGCGAGGGCGGCTTCCATGCCGGCCGGGCCGCCGCCGATCACGGCGACCCGGCGTGCCGGGGGGCGCGGCCGCGCGTGCAGCGCCTGCCACTCGGCCTCCAGACCGGCTTCCGGGTTGACCACGCAGGCGACCGGGAAGCCGAACTCGATGCGGCCGATGCACGCCTGATTGCAGGCGATGCAGGAGCGCACCGTGTCGGCGCGGCCGCTCGCCGTCTTGGCGACCAGGTCGGGATCGGCGATGTGCGCGCGCGCCAGGCCGACCAGGTCGGCGGCCCCGTCCCGCAGCAGGCTCGCGGCATGGGCCAGATCGTCCACCCGGCACACCGCCATGATCGGCAGCTGCGGAAACGCCTTCTTGAACTGCGCCGGGAATTCGGCAAACGGCAGCGCGCCCCAGCTGGCGTCGGCGATCTGCGTGGAAATCGAAATGTCCGGCGTGTAGGCCGAATGGCTGACATGGCAGAAGGCGAGCGGGAATGCCTCCAGCAACTGCGCCACGCAGTCCTTAACGATCTCCGGCGTGAGCCCGCCTTCCATCCAGTCGTGCGCCGATACGCGGATGCCGACCGGCGCGCGTGTATCCAGCGCGTAGATCTCCGCAAGCACCTCGCGCACGAAGCGCAGCCGGTTGGCGGCGCTGCCGCCGTATTCGTCGCCGCGGGTGTTGGTGGCCGCGGAAAGGAACTGGTGCAGCAGGTGGCCGTGGCCGAGGTGCACCTCGAGGCCGTCGAAGCCGGCCTCGAGCATGCGCCTGGAGGCGTCGCGAAACGCGGCGCGGGTGGCCGCCAGGTCGCGCCGTGTCATCGCGTGCGGCACGAAGGTGCCGGGCGCCCAGGGAATCGCCGAAGGGCCCCAGGGCGCGGCGCGCCACTGCTCGGCGCTGGCTTCGCGGCCGAGGTGGATGATCTGCGCGAAGGTCTTCGCGCCCTCGCGGTGGATCGCCTCGGTGACGCGCGCGTAGGCCGGCACGGCCTTGTCCGAAAATCCGCCCAGGGTGAGGGTGCGTCCGGCGCTGGTGGGATGCACCCGCACCGCCTCGACGATCACCAGCGCGGCGCCGCCGCGCGCGCGCGCCGCGTGGTAGGCCACGTGGGTGTCGGAAGGCGCGTTGTGCTCGGCGTAGTTGGTGGTGTGGCCGGGCACGAACACCCGGTTGCGCAGTTCCAGGCCGCCCAGCCGCCAGGGCGAGAGCAGCGCACCGGCGGGCGCCGCCGCGCTCATATGCCGAGATAGGCGCGCTTGACGCCGGGGTCGTCGACCAGGTCCGCCGCGACGCCCTGGTGTGCGATGGCGCCGTTCTCGAGCACGAAGGCGCGCCCGGCGATCTCCAGCGACTGGGCGACGTTCTGCTCGACCAGCAGGATCGCCAGCCCGTCGCGGTTCAGGCGCCCGATGAGGTTGAACATCTCCTCGACCAGGAGGGGCGAGAGCCCCAGCGAGGGCTCGTCCAGGATCAGCAGGCGCGGTTCGGCCATCAAGGCGCGGCCGATGGCCAGCATCTGCTGTTCGCCGCCGGAGAGCGTGCCGGCCTTTTGCGCGAAGCGCTCGGCCAGGCGCGGAAAGGTCGCCACCACGCGCTCCAGGTTGGCGCTGCGCCGCGCGCGCGCGCGCCGGTAGCTGCCGAGCTCCAGGTTCTCGCGCACGTTGAGGTTGGGGAACACGCGGCGCCCCTCCGGCACATGGATCAGGCCGCGTTCGACGATGGCGGCCGACGCGGCCCCGGTGATGTCCTCGCCGTCGAAATGGATGCTGCCCGCGGTCGGCCGGAAGATGCCGCTGACGTTGTTGTTGAGCGTGGACTTGCCGGCCCCGTTGGATCCCAGCAGGGCGACGATCTCGCCCGCGCCGACCGCGAGCGAGACGCCGCGCAGCACCTCCACCGGGCCGTAGCCGGCGCGCAGGTCGCGCACGTCGAGCAGCGCGCTCACTGCGCCACCTGCATGGCCTGCATGCGCGCCGCGGCGCCATGGCCCAGGTAGGCCTCGATCACTTGCGCATCGGTGGTGATGGCCGCGGGCGAGCCTTCGGCGATCAGCCTGCCGTAGGAGAGCACCCACACATGCTCGGCCAAGTTGACCACCGCCTGCATCACATGCTCGATGAGCAGGATGGTCACGCCGCCGTCGCGGATGCTCCGGATGATCGGGATGATCTCGGCGATCTCGCTCGGATTGAGCCCCGCCATGACCTCGTCGAGCAGCAGCAGTCTGGGATCGGTGGCGAGCGCGCGTGCGAGTTCGAGGCGCTTGCGCCCGGCGATCGGCAGGCTGTCGGCGCGCTTGTCGAGCTGGTCTGCCAGGCCGACGCGCGCAGCCACGGCGCGCGCGTGCGCCTGCGCGTCGGCCTGGCGCACGCGGTGCAGATGGGCGCCCACCGCGATGTTTTCGAGCACGGTCTGGCCGGCGAAGGGCTGGACGATCTGGAACGTGCGCGTCATGCCGGCCCGGCACACCAGGTGCGCGGGCAGGCCGGCGATCTGCCTGCCGGCGAAGGCCACCGTGCCCGCGTCCGGCGTGATGAAGCCCGACACGAGCGCGAACAGCGTGGTCTTGCCCGCGCCGTTGGGTCCGATCAGCGCCGTCAGGCTGCCGCCGGGTACGGCAAGGGTGACATCATCGACCGCGCGCAGGCCGCCGAAGCTCTTTTGCAGGCCGCGCACCTCGAGAATCGGGGGCACTGCGTCACTCATCGCCGCCGCTCCGCTGCCGCAGGCCGAGTCGCCGGGCCAGGCTGGCCAGGCCGCCGATCAGGCCGTTGGGCAGGAAGGTCACCATCACGATCAGCAGCAGGCCGTACAGCGCCATCGACAGCGCGGGCGCCCGGCCGATGAGTTCGGTCGTGGTGTGGTTCACCAGCGCCAGGGTGAAGGCGCCGATCAGCGGGCCGAAGATGCTGCCCATGCCGCCGACGATGGCCACCAGCAGCGCCTCGACGGAAATGCCGGCACCGAAGGCCAGCGGCGGGTCGATGTACTGGAACATCTGCACGTAGAACACCCCGCCGGTGGCCATCATCGCGCCCGACAGCGTGATGGCCCCGAGCTTGACGCGGAACACGTCCACGCCCAGCGCCCGCGCCGCGTCCTCGTTCTCGCGCACCGCGGTGAGCCAGGCGCCGAAGCGCGAATGCTTGAGCCACCAGGCCACCATCAGCCCGGCGGCCACGATGAACAGGATGGTGAAGTAGAAGCCGGTCTTCGCGACGAACTGGAAGTTGGCCGCGCCGGGCGCGAGCTTGATCATCATGCCCACGCCGGCGCCGGTGAACTCGAAGGTGTTGGCGAGCACCCGGAACACCTCGGCGAACGCGAGCGTGACCAGCGCGAAGTAGGACCCCTTCAGGCCGTAGCGGAAGGTAAGCGCGCCCACCATGGCGCCGGTGGCGCCGCCGAGAACGAAGGCGGCGCCGAGGGTCACCCACGGGTTGATGCCGAAGCGCACCTGCAGCACCGCGGCGGCATACGCTCCCACGCCGAAGAACATGGCGTGGCCGAACGAATACTGGCCGCCGAAGCCGCCCAGCACGTTCCACGCCTGGCCGAGGCTGGCGGTATAGAGCGCGAGGATCAGGAAAGTGAGCCAGAACTCGCTCCTGATGAAGGCGGGCAGGAGCGCCATCGCGGCGAGGAACGCGACGATGAACAGCAGGGAGCGAACCGCGCTTGGCGTCATACCTTGTGCCCGAACAGTCCCGAGGGCCGGAACAGCAGCACCGCGATGAAGATGACGAATACGCCGATCTGGCCCAGGCTTTCACCCAGCATGAGGCCGCCGAACGACTCCACCACGCCCACGGCGAAGCCGCCCACCAGCGAGCCGACGAAGCTGCCCATGCCGCCCAGCACCACCACGGTGAAGGCCACCAGCACGAAGGTGTGGCCCACCTGCGGCGAGACGTAGAACGCCGGCAGCAGGAAGCACGCGGCGGCACCCAGGCAGGCCAGGCCGATGCCGAAGCTCATGGCGAAGATGTGCTCGACGTCGATGCCCACCAGGCGCGCGCCCTGGCGTTCCTTGGCGATGGCTCGGATGGCGCGCCCGAGGTCGGTGCGCGCCATGATCAGCCACAGGATCGCGCAGCAGGTCAGCGCGCCGGCGGACGCCGCCACGCGCGGCACCGTGAGCGAGGCGCCGGCGATGTTGACCATGGCCGAGCTGTAGGCGGTCTCGATCTGGCGTGTCTCCGAGCCGAAGAAGTGCAGCGCCAGGTTCTCGATGATGATCGAAAGGCCGAGCGTGACCAGGAGGATGTTCTCGTCCTTGCCGTGGCTGCCTCGCCCGATCACCAGGCGCTGCAGCGCGTAGCCCAGGGCGAACATGCCCGGCACCAGCGCCAGCAGGGCCACGTAGGGGTCGACCTTCCAGAACTTGAACAGGAAGAACACCGCATAGAGCCCGAGCATGAGCAGCGAGCCGTGCGCGAAGTTGATGATGTGCAGCACGCCGTAGACGAGCGTGAGCCCGAGCGCGATCAGCGCGTAGATCGCGCCCATCGTGAGCCCGTTGAGCAGGGCCGGCCAGAGGATCTGGGGTTCGAGCATGGGCAGGGCCCGGCGACCCGCGCGGGCCGCCGGGAATCCGGTCGTGGCGCCTTGCTAGCCCTTGCGTGCCGGAAAAACGGCCTCGGCCTCGGCGAAGTTGTTCGGCAGCACCACCTTGACGTCGCCCTTGAGGTACTGGGTGACCAGCGGCTGGGCGCCTTCGTTCTGGCCGTTGACGAACTTGGTCGGGCCGTAGGGCATGATGTGGTCGGACCAGGTCGAGGCCTGCAGCGCGTCGAGCACCGCCTCGCGACGGGACGACTTGGCGCGCTCGAGCGCGTCACCCAGCATCATGGTGACGGTGTAGGCCATCAGCACCTCGTGGGTGAAGAACAGGCCCTTCTTCTCGGCGCGCGCGCGCACCTCGCGCGATTTCGGGTTCTTGGGGTTGTACCAGTGGTTGCAGTCGAGCACCAGGTCGACGTCGCCGGGGTTCTCCTTGATGACCTTGGGGTTGGAGCCACCGCCGCCGAAGATCGAGTAGATCGCCTTGGGGGCGACGCCCTGCTGCTTCAGGGTCTTGAGCAGCAGCACGTACTCGTTGAGGTAGGACGAGGGGATCACGACATCGGGGTTGCGCGACTTGATGCGCAGCGCGATGTTGTTGAAGTCGCGCGTCGGGTTGGCGTGCTTGATGGTTTCGAGCACCTCGTAGCCCATGGCCGGCAGGTCGCGGGCGATCTGCTGCGCGGTGCCGGTGCCGAACAGGGACTCCTCGTGCACCAGTACGGCGCTGCGGATCGGGCGGCCGGCCACGGTGTTCATGATGTGCAGGTAGTTGATGCCGGCCCGGACCACCTTTTCGTAGCCGGGGCCGAAGCGGAACACGTTCTTCAGGCCGCGCTGGACGATCTGCTCGGCCACGCCCTGGTCGATGATGCAGGGGATGTTGTACTTGGCCGCGGCCTGGGTGTGGGCCAGGCAGATCGCCGAGGCATAGGCGCCGACGATGGCGGTGACGCCCTGCTCGTTCATCTTCTCGACCTCGGCGGCGCCGACCTGCGGCTGCGACTGGGCGTCGCCCAGCACCGGCTGGATCTTCGCCCCGCCCATCGACTTGATGCCGCCGCGCGCGTTGATCTCCTCGATGGCCAGCATGGTGCCTTCGCGGCACTGCTGGCCGGGGAAGGCGAGCGCGCCGGTGACCGGGTGCAGCACGCCGATCTTGATCGGCGCCGGCTGGGCGCCGCCGATCAGCGGAAAGCCCATCGCGCCGGCGGCGGCGGCGGTGTGCTTGATGAAGATGCGACGGGTCTGCTTCATGGGAGGCTCCTGGTTGGGGACGCGGGGGCACCGCGGCGCGGGTTGGGGTGGGTCATTTGATCGAGCAGCCGCCGTCGACGAACAGCACCTGCCCGGTGATCATGGCGGCGGCAGGGGCGAGCAGGAAGGCCACGGCGGCGGCGATTTCGGTGGCGCTGGCGAAGCGGCCGAGCGGGGTCTGCGCCAGTTTGACGGCCACGCTGGCCGGATCGGCGCGAAACCCCGCGCTCATGTCGGTGGGCACCACGGTGGGCGCAACGGCATTGACGCGCACGTCGGCGCCGGCCCATTCGAGGGCGAGCAGGCGGGTCAGGTGGTTGATGCCGGCCTTGCTCACCGAGTAGTGCGCGTTGTTGGGCGTGGCGTATTTGGACACCCCGGAGGAAAGATTGACCACCGCCGGCCCGCGGCCGGCGGTGCCAGCGGCCGCGAGCGCGCCGTGCGCCGCGCGGCAGATGCGGAAGGTGCCGGTCAGGTTGGTGTCGATGATGCGCGACCAGGTGTCGTCGTCGATCTCGTGCGCGGGGCGGTGGTCGATGATGCCGGCATTGTTGACCAGCAGGTCGAGCCCGCCCAGGGCCGCCCCGGCCGCGCCGACGGCGGCTTCGCACGAGGCAGTGTCGCGCAGGTCGATATCGTGGGTGGAGACCGCGGCGGCGCCGACGGAAGCGCGCGCCGCCTCGAGCGGCAGGCGGTCCGCCAGCGCCACGCGCGCGCCGAGCTCGCCCAGCAATCGGGCGATCTCCAGGCCGATACCGCGCGCCGCGCCGGTGACAAGCGCGCGCTGCCCGTCCAGGCGGAACAGGGCGGTGGCTTCAGGCATGCGCGGCCTCGGGCATGCGCCGCGGCGCGCGCGGCAGGCTCGGTTCAGGCGGGTGCGCGGGCGGGTCGTCGCGGCTGACCCACACCCGGGTGGCGTCGCCGGCGCGGTCGAGCGACATGCGGTATTCGTAGCGGTCGGGCCGGTACAGGCCGCGCAGCAGCTGCACGGTGCGTCCGGAATCGTCGCGCACCAGGCGGTTGACCGCCAGGAGGGCCGTGCCATAGCCGACATCGAGCAGGGGCGCCACCACGGTATCGGCAAGCTGCGCGCTGATGGTCTGGTCGGCATGCGCTACCGATACGCCGGCGCGCTCGAGCAGCTTGAGCATGGGCGTCTCGGAAAGCTGGCGGCGGCTGAACGAGGCCACCGCTTCCGGCACCCAGGTGGTCATCAGCGCCAGCGGCGCGCCGTCGAGCGAGCGCACCCGCACCGCCTTCTGCACCGGCGCGCCGGCGGCGATGCCCATGGCCTCGGCCACCTCGGGCGGGGCCGGCAGCGATTCCAGCGAAATGATGCGCACGCGGGTCTTGAGGCCCATGGCGATGATGTTGTCGAGCAGGCCCGAGACCGTGCCGTGCACCGGGGCGCTGCGCGCCGGTGCGCTGGGGAACGACCCGCGGCCGCGGGTGCGCACGATCAGCCCTTCGCGCTTGAGCTCGTCGAGCGCGCGGCGCATGGTGACCCGCGAGACGCCGAAATCGGCCGCCAGCTCGAGCTCGCCCGGCAGCGGCCGCCCGGCCGGGTAGGTGCCGGAAAGCAGGCGCTCGCGCAAGATGGTGTAGACGCGATGGTAAAGCGCCACCGCGCCCCCGCCCGGGGCCAGGCGCGCGTTTTGCGCGAGCGGGAGATCGACGATGGCAGTCATGGGCCGCAATCTACAAAATGTCTTAATGTATTGTCAACAAGACATTTGCGCCTGCTTGCGTTTGCGATTTGTGTGCGCGTCCCAGCCCTGACGAAATCGCCGAAACAGTGAGATTAATTCTCGGCGCGCTTTGTCCGGATGGCCACCCGGATCCAGTCAACGCAACGCCGATTGCCAGCGCGCCCCGGATTTTTCGCCTTCGTGCTTCGAGCATGGTGTCGCCTTCCCCTGGGAATCGTGCAATTACACTACCAACCTTGCCGCAAGGCGCCATGATTGTCAGACTGGAGGACGGATTGCCGAATGATGCCGTGATTGTCGATGCCGTGCGCACCCCGATGGGACGCGGCAAGCCGGGCGGCAGCCTGTCCGAGCTGCATGCCACCGATGTGTTGAAGCCGGTGCTCGAGGCGTTGATTGCGCGCAACCGGCTCGACCCCGGCATGATCGAAGACGTGATCGCCGGCTGCGTGTCGCAGGCGGGCGAGCAGTCGGCAGGGGTCGGCCGGTTCGCCTGGTTGTCGGCGGGCTTCCCCGACCATGTGCCCTCGACCACCATCGACCGCAAGTGCGGTTCCTCGCAGCAGGCGGTGCATTTCGCCGCGCAGGGGGTGATGGCGGGCGCCTGCGAGATCGTCATCGCCTGCGGCGTGGAGTCGATGAGCCGGGTGCCGATGGGCTCGGCGCGCATCGGCCAGAACCCGTTCTCGCCCGGCGTGCTTGCGCGCTATGCGCCGGGCATGATCGGCCAGGGCGTCTCGGCCGAACTGGTGGCCGACAAATGGAAAGTGTCGCGCGACGAACTCGACGCCTATTCCGCGCAGTCGCACCGACGCGCTGCCGCGGCGCGTTCGGCGGGCGCCTTTGCCGGCGAGATCATTCCGGTGACCACGCCCGCCGGCACCGTGACCGAGGACGAGACCATCCGCGCGCAGACCACGCCGGAGAGCCTGGCGCAGCTGAAGGTGGCCTTCGCCAGTGACGAGATGAAGGCCCGCTACCCGCACATCGACTGGCGCATCACGGCCGGCAATTCCTCACAGATCACCGATGGCGCCGCAGGGCTTTTGATCATGAGTGAACGCATGGCCGCCAAACTGGGCCTGAAACCGCGCGCGCGCTTTGTCGGCTTCGATGTCATCGGCGACGATCCGCTGATGATGCTGACCGCGCCCATCCCCGCCACCCGCCGCGTGCTGGACAAGGCCGGCATGCAGGCCGATGTCATCGATCATTTCGAGGTCAATGAAGCCTTCGCCTCGGTGCCGCTGGCCTGGCAGCGCGAGTTCCATGTCGATCCGGCGCGCCTCAACCCGCTGGGTGGTGCCATCGCGCTGGGACATCCGCTCGGCGCGTCCGGCGCACGCCTCATGACCACCATGTTGAATGCGCTGGAGAAGAGCGGCGGCCGCTACGGTCTGCAGACCATGTGCGAGGCGGGCGGCATGGCCAATGCGACCATCATCGAGCGCCTCTGACGCTGCGCGGCGTCCCGCGCCCGTGACCATGCCTGCGGTGGATGCGGTGCGGCGCCCGGCGCGCATCCTGCCCGTCGTCGTTGTCGCCCAGTTCGCCGGGTCGTCGGCATGGTTTGCCGGCAATGCGGTGCTGGTCGACCTCGAATCCGCCTGGCGCCTGGCCCCGGGGGCGGTCGGCGAGGTGACCGCCGCGGTGCAACTGGGTTTCATCATCGGGACGCTGGTTTTCGCGGTGCTGGCGATCGCCGACCGCGTGTCGCCACGCGTTGTGTTCCTCGCCTGCGCATGTGCCTGCGCCGCGGCCAACGCCGCGATCCTGGTGGCCCCGCCAGGCATGACGACGCTGCTCGCATGCCGCTTTGCGACCGGTTTTTTCCTTGCCGGCATCTATCCGGTGGGCATGAAGATCGCCTCGGGCTGGTTCCAGGGCGGCCTCGGCAGGGCGCTGGGCTACCTGGTGGGCGCTCTGATTCTCGGTACCGCCTTCCCGCACCTCCTGAAGGCACTCGGCCAGCAATGGCCCTGGCAGGCCGTCATCGCCGGCGTATCGGCCGCGTGCCTGGCGGGCGGGCTTCTGATGTTTCTGTGCGTACCGGACGGGCCTTACCTCGCGCGCGGCGCACGCTTCGATCCGGGTGCGCTGGCCCGGGTGTTCACGATCCGCCGGTTTCGCGCCTCCGCCTGCGGCTACTTCGGCCACATGTGGGAACTCTATGCCTTTCTCGCCTTCGCGCCTCTGGCGATTGTGCAGCACGTCGCGCCGGATGAAGTCCCGTTCTGGAGTTTCTGCGTCATCGGTGGTGGTGCGCTGGGCTGCGTGCTGGGCGGGCTGCTGTCATCGCGCTTCGGCAGCGCCCGCGTGGCCTCGGCGCAACTGGCCGCTTCCGGGTTGTGCTGCCTGGTGTCACCGGGGTTGCTGGTCGCGCCGGCGCCGCTGGCGCTTGGGTTTCTGGTGTTCTGGGGCGTGGTGGTCTCCGGCGACTCGCCGCAGTTCTCGGCGCTCAATGCCGCCAACGCGCCGCGCGAATGGGTGGGCTCGGCGCTGACGATCGTCAATTGCATCGGTTTCGCGATCACCATCGTGAGCCTGCAACTGCTCGGCATGCTGGTGACCGCGTTGCCGGTGCACTGGCTGTTCGTCTGCCTGGCGCCCGGTCCGGTGCTGGGGTTGCTGGCGATGCGGCCGCTGATCAGACAAGCCTGATCCTGGTGGACGAGTTATCAAAAAATTGAGATAATCGGGAGGTGAAAAAGCTTGCTTTTCTCGGGTCGAGTCTCGATGATTTGGCGGGTTTTCCGACCGAAGCCAGGCGCGCCTCTGGATTCGAGCTTTGGCAAGTACAAAGCGGCCTGATGCCCTCGGATTTCAAGCCTCTGCTTGGGGTTGGGCCAGGTGCTTATGAGATCCGGATTCACGTACTGGGTGAATGGCGGGTGATCTACGTCGCGAAGTTCGCATCAAGCGTCTATGTACTGCACGCGTTTTGGAAGAAGACGCAGAAGACCCGTAAAGAGGACATCGACATCGCGCGGCGCAGGTATCAGGACATCAAGGAAAAGCCATGACCAGAAAAATCACCCGTTCTTCCGGCAACGTTTTTGTCGATCTCGGTTTTCCACCGGAAGAAGCAACCGTGCTGGCCATGCGTGCGGAGTTGATGGCGAGCTTGCGTTCGCTCATCTCAGAGCGGGGCTGGACGCAACAAGAGGCGGCGCGGCAACTTGAGATCGGTCAGTCGCGCGTCTCCGACCTGGTGCGTGGCAAGTGGGAGAAATTCAGTCTCGATATGCTGCTTGTGCTGGCTACCCGCGCAGGTCAACGCGCGACTCTGGTTCTCGAACCGGCGGCCAGTTAGTTCACCGTTGCGCCTGAATCCTTGACCACCTTGGCCCAGCGAACGATCTCGGCCTTTATGAAGGTGTCGAGCTCTGCCGGGGTGGAGCCGACGATGTTGTAGCCAGCCGCCTCGATGCGCTGCCTGGCCTCCGGCGCGTTCATGGCCTTGATGACCTCGGCGTTGAGTTTCTGCACGATGGGTGCAGGTGTGCCGGCGGCGGCCAGGATCGCGTACCAGACCGAAACGTCGAAGTCCTTCAGCACCGTCTCGTGAATGGTCGGCACGTCGGGCAGGACGCTGGAACGATTCAGGGTGGAGACGGCGAGCGCACGGAACTTGCCGGCCTGAATCTGCGGCAGGGAGGAGGAGAGCGAATCGAACATCAGGTCCACCTCGCGGCCGAGCAGGCCGACGATGGCCGGGCCACTGCCCTTGTAGGGCACATGGGTGAGTTTCGCGCCGACCACGGAACCGAAGTACTCCACCGAAAGATGGCTGGTATTGCCGGGCCCGGCCGAGGCGTAGTTGAGCTTGCCCGGGCTGGCGCGCATCGCGGCCACCAGCTCGGCCATGGTCCGGTAGGGCGAGGCGGCATTGACTACCACCACCAGGGGCAGGGTGGCGGCCAGCGTGATGGAGGCGAAATCCTTCACCGTGTCGTACGGCAGTTTCTTCATCAGCGAGGCGTTGACGGCGTGCGCCGTGAGCATCATCACGATGCTGTAGCCGTCCGGCGCCGACTTGGCGATCATGTCCGCGCCGATGGTGGTGCCGCCGCCGGGCTTGAATTCGATGAACACGTTCTGGCCCAGGCTCTTGCTCATTTCGGCGGCGATCGGCCGGGCGAGAATTTCCGAACTGCCGCCCGGCGCGTAGGGCATGACGAAGCGGATCGGCTTGGCTGGGTAGCCGCCCTGCGCGAGGGCGCGCGGCCATGGCAGTGCGGCGGCTGCACCCGCAGCGAGCAAGCGGCGTCGTTCGTTCATGCGGTTCTCCTCGGATCGTTCACGCCGCCATCGCGCCGGCCGCGGCCAGCGCCTCGCGGCATTCGCGCACGATGCGCTCGATCAGTTCGGCGCACGTCGGGATGTCGTCGATCAGGCCGATCACCATGCCGGCGGACACGATGCCGTTGTCGACCTCGCCGGTTCGCATGGCGTTCCGGCCGCGCGCGCCGGCCACCAGATGGCGGATGTCCTCGAAGGCGGCGCCCGCTTTCTCCATCGCCACCACCTCGTCGGAGACGGCGTTCTTGAACACCCTGGAGGTGTTCTTCATGGTGCGCAGGATCAGGTTGGTATCGCGCTCGCCGGCGCCGACCAGGCGTGCCTTGACCGCGGCGTGGACGGGCGCCTCCCGGGTGAGCATGAAGCGGGTGCCCATGTTGATGCCCTCCGCCCCCATGGCCAGGCAGGCCGCCATCTGGCGGCCGTCGGCGATGCCGCCGGAGGCCACCACCGGGATCCTGCAGGCGCGCACCGCGGCGGGAATCAGGATCAGGTTGGTGACATCGTCCTCACCGGGATGGCCGGCGCATTCGAAGCCGTCGATGGAGATGATGTCCACGCCGTGGCGCTCGGCCGAGAGCGCGTGGCGCACCGAGGTGCACTTGTGGATCACGGTGATGCCGTGCGCCTTGAACCGGGGCGCGAAGTCGCGCGGGTTGTTGCCGGCGGTCTCGACGATCTTCACGCCCGCTTCGATGATGGCCGAGGCGTACTCCGCATAGGGCGGCGGATTGATGGAGGGCAGGATGGTGAGGTTCACGCCGAAGGGCCGGTCGGTCATCTGCCGGCAGCGCGCGATCTCCCGCGCCAGGTCTTCCGGCGTGGGCTGGGTGAGCGCGGTGAGGATGCCCAGGCCGCCGGCGTTCGAGACGGCCGAGGCGAGTTCGGCGAAGCCGACCCATTGCATGCCGCCCTGGATGATCGGGTAGCGGGTCCCCAGCAGAGCGGTGACGCGGTTTTTCATGTGCGGGTCCGGTTCAATCGAATTTGATGCCGGCGTCCTTGATCACCTTGGCCCAGCGGGTGCGCTCGGCGGCGATGACGGCGCCCAGCGCCTGCGGCGTGCCGGACCTCCGTACCCTGGCCGGCCAGCAGGGTCGCGAGGGAATTCTTCATCGGGGGTCTCCGTTCAGATGATCTTGCTGGCGCGGCCCGCCCAATAGCGGTCGCGCAGCAGGCGCTTGTAGAGCTTGCCGGTGGGATGGCGCGGCAGTTCGGCCTCGAAATCCACCGAGCGCGGGCATTTGATCGGCGAGAGCTGCGCGCGGCAGAAGGCGATGAGTTCGGCCGCAAGCAGGCGGCCGGCGTCGCCCTGCACGTCGCGCATGTCGCGCGGCTGCACCACCGCCTTGACCTCCTCGCCGAACTCCTCGTTGGGCACGCCGATGACCGCGCAGTCCTGCACCTTGGGGTGGGTGATGAGCAGGTTCTCTGCCTCCTGCGGGTAGATGTTGACCCCGCCGGAGATGATCATGTGCGCCTTGCGGTCGGTGAGGTACAGGTAGCCCTCTGCGTCCACGTAGCCCACGTCGCCGAGCGTGGTCCAGCCGTGGCGGTTTCGGCTGCCGGCGGTCTTGTCGGCGTCGTTGTGGTACTCGAACGGCCGGCCGTCGGCGAAGTAGACGGTGCCGGGCGTCCCGGTGGGCATCTCGTTGCCCTCGTCGTCGCAGATCTTCAGGATGCCGATGACCGCGCGCCCCACCGTGCCGGGATGCTTCACCCATTCGCCCGAGCTCACCATGGTCATGCCGTTGCCTTCGGTGCCGGCGTAGTACTCCCAGATCAGCGGACCCCACCATTCGATCATCTGCGACTTGATCGGTATCGGGCAGGGCGCCGCCGCATGGATGGCGACCTTGAGCGATGAGAGGTCGTGGCGCCTGCGCGCCTCCTCCGGCAGCTTGAGCATGCGCACGAACATGGTGGGCACCAGCTGGGTGTGCGTGGCGCGGTGATGCGCCACCAGCCGCAGGTAGTCCTCCGGGTCGAAATGCTCCATCACCACGCAGGTGCCGCCCAGGCGCAGGGTGGTCATGCAGAAGCGCAGCGGCGCCGCGTGGTACAGCGGCGCCGGCGACAGGTACACCGAATCCGTGCCCATGCCGTAGAGGTTCATGCAAATGCCGATCAGCGGATTCATCGCATCGATGGCCGCGGATTCCGGTGGCACCCACACGCCCTTGGGGCGGCCGGTGGTGCCGGAGGAATACAGCATGTCGCCGCCGGCGGTCTCGTCGGCGATGCGCGTGGCCGGTTGCGCGGCCAGCGCGGTTTCGTAGCTTTCATGGCCGGGGCGGGTGCCGTCGATCATCAGGCGATGCGCAAGCCCCGGCGTGTGCGTGTGCAATTGCTCCGCCAGGGTCGCCAGCGCCTGCGAGGTGATGAGAAGCTTCGCACCGCAGTTCTCGATGATGTAGGCCGCCTCGCCCGGGGTGAGCCGGGTGCTCATGGCGGTGTAGATGATGCCGGCGCGATGGGCGCCCATGCAGATCTCGAAAAACCGCGGATGATTCTCCAGCAGCAGGGCGATGTGGTCGCCGGCTTTCAGGCCCAGGCTGCGCAGCAGCTGCGCCACCTGGTTGGAGCGCTCCTCGAGTTCGCGATAAGTGAGGCGCGCGCCGCTGCCGGCCATGATGAAGGCCGTCTTGTCGGGCTGGGTGCGGGCGTGGATGTAAGGGTGCATGTCGCTCGCTTCGGTGGCGTGAAGTCGGGTTAGCGGGACAGGATCTCGGCAAGAACCGGGCGCAGGTGGGCGAGGAAGCCCTGCGGATTCTCGCTCATCGGAAAGTGGCCGATGCCGGGCATGATCACCGCCTTCGCCCCGGCGATGCTGCGCTCCAGCGCCCGGGTGTCGTCCGGGTTGCAGGAATAGTCGTACTCGCCGGAGAGCAGGTACAGCGGGCAGGCCCGCGTGTCGATGCCGGCCACGCGGTCACGGATGTCGCCGTCGATCTTGTAGAAGTACAGGTCGCCCTTGAACACCCCCGGGCCGCCCTGCATGTAGTGCCACAGCGTCTCCCAGCGGTCGGCCGCAGGCGCGGCCGGGCCGATCAGGCCGGACACGATGCCCGCGCACACCTCGCCGCCGTGCACGTCCGGCCGGTGCAGCCACTGCAGGTCGTAGTACGGGTCGACATGCGCGCCCGACTGCAGGCCGATCAGGGCGCGGAATTCGCGCGCATGGTCCAGCGCCAGGTGCAGGACGATGCGCCCGCCGATCGAACAGCCCATCACCGCCGGGCGGTCCAGGCGCAGCGCCGCGCACACGCCGCGTACGGTGGCCACATAGTCGGCCGAGGTGAGGCGGTATTCATGCGTGTGCCAGCCGGCCGGCGGGGAGGACTTGCCGTGCCAGGGCAGGTCGAAGGCGACGACGCGGAAGTGCTCGAGGATCTCCGGGTCGTTCTGCAGGGCCCGGTACTGGCGCGAATCGCTGCCGGCGGTATGCAGGCACACCAGCGGAATGCCCTGCCCCGATTCCTCCACGTACAGGCGGTGCGGCTTGCCGAGCAGCTCCACATGCAGGTAGCGGCCGACCACCGGTTCGAAACACGGCGCCGCGCGGGCGGCGCCCGCCGCGGTATTGGCGGGGGCGCTCATTGCACCTTGCCCCGCAGGCAGGCCAGCACATCCTTGAAGTACAGCAGGTTGGCCATGAGCACATGCGGGTCGCCCTCGATGCGCAGGCTGCGCGACTTGACCATCGCGAGGATGTCGTTGAAGCCCGGCGGCGGCAGCGGCAGCCAGAAGCGCCGCCAGGCCTCTTCCGGGGCGCGCAGCGCGAAGGTCCAGCGCGGCATCACGAAGGGGCCGGCCGTCACGCTTTCGATGCGCCCGGCATGGATGGCCACCAGATGCTGCCGCTCACCCGCCTCCAGCAGGAAGCGGGTATCCACGAAGCGCCCGCGCTGTACCAGCCAGGCGTCGGCATTGACGAGGTCCTGGAGCTTTTCCAGCATTGTCTCCTCCCGTGTGCGGGATTTTTTTGTGCGCACGCGCCGCGCATGCGACCGAAAGCGCAAGCATAGCGCAGCGCGCGGCCCGCCGCGGCGCGCCCGCCGGCCGTGCCGAGTAATTAATATGCATGCATATTGACAGCATGCATATTACTTGCTATCGTAGACGCACATTTCTTCGGGAGACATGCGCCATGGGCACCACGGCAACGGCCGGACGGCCGATCCTCGTCATCGGCGGCGGCATCGGCGGCATGGCCGCGGCGCTCGGCCTGGCGCAACTCGGCCACCCCGTCGACCTGTTCGAGCAGGCCGCGGAGGTCGGCGAGATTGGCGCGGGTATCCAGTTGGGGCCCAACGCGTTCGCGGCGATGGATGCGCTCGGCGTGGGCCCGAATGCGCGCCGGCGCGCCGTCTACACCGACGACCTCGTCATGATGGACGCGGTCGACGAGTCGGAGGTGGCGCGCATTCCGGTGCGCGAGGCCTTTCGCGAGCGCTTCGGCAATCCGTATGCGGTGATCCATCGCGCCGATATCCACCTGTCCATTTTCGAAGGCGTGCAGGCGGCGCCCAACGTGCGGGTGCATACCTCGGCCAAGGTCGAAAAGGTCGAGATCGATGCCGGCGGCGTGCGCGTCACCGACGCCGCCGGCCGCGTCCATGAAGGCGCGGCGGTGGTGGGCGCCGACGGTGTGCGCTCGGTGGTGCGCCAGAAGCTGGTGGGCGACACCCATCGCGTGTCCGGCCATGTGGTGTACCGCGCGGTGGTCCCGAAGGCGGAGATGCCGGCCGACCTGCGCTGGAACGCCGCCGCCATCTGGGTGGGACCGAACTGCCATCTGGTGCATTACCCCCTGCGCGGCGGCGAGCAGTACAACCTGGTGGTCACCTTCCACAGCCGCGAACAGGAGGAGTGGAGCATCCGCGAGGGCTCGCGCGAGGAGGTGTTGTCCTACTTCACCGGCATCGGCCCCGGGCCGCGCCGCCTGCTCGACCTGCCCAGTTCGTGGCGCCGCTGGGCCACCGCCGATCGCGACCCGGTCGAAAAATGGGGCGAGGGCCCGGCCACCCTCCTGGGGGATGCGGCCCATCCGATGATGCAGTACCTTGCGCAGGGCGCCTGCATGGCGCTGGAAGACGCGGTGACGCTGCGCGAGGCGCTCAAGGCCGCCGGCGGCGACATCGAACAGGGCTTTCGCCTCTATGAATCCAAGCGCATCGTGCGCACCGCGCGGGTGGTGCTGTCGGTGCGCGAGATGGGGCGCCTGTACCACGCCGGCGGCATCGAGCGGCTGGTGCGCAATTCCTTGTGGAAGGGGCGCCCGGCGGAGCGCTTCTACGACGCCATGGACTGGCTCTACAGCTGGAAGGTGGCGACGTGCCTCGACTGAGCGCGGCCGCCCCGGCGGAGGCGGGCGAGCAGGCGGGGCGCGCGGCGCTGGCCGATGAACTCGTGGTCCACCGCATGCCGGGCCATCTGGTGCGGCGGCTGCAGCAGGTGGCGGTGCGGCTGTTCGCCGGGCAAGTCGGCGACGGCCTGACGCCCGTGCAGTTCGCCGCCATGGCGGCCCTGCGCCAGCGCCCGGGCGTGGACCAGGCCAGCCTGTCGGCGCTGATCGGTTACGACCGCGCCACCATCGGCGGCGTGATCGACAGGCTCGAGGCGCGCGGCCTGGCGGAGCGCCGGTCCGCGCCTGGCGACCGCCGCCAGAAGCTGGTGCGCCTCACCCCCGCCGGCCGGCGCGCCCACGACCGGGCGTTCGGTGAAGTGGCGGCCATGCAGGAGCACCTGCTGGCACCCTTGACGGCGCAGGAGCGGCACGAGTTCGACCGCCTGTGCCGCAAGATGCTCGACCACCACGAGGGTTGACGGCGCCTCGCCTGCCTAGCCGCGCAGGCCGCCCTTGACGAACACCTTCCTGCCGGTATCGTGGGCCACCGCCTGCAGCTCGGCCGGGGAGAGCAGCACCGCCGCCTCGAAGAAGCGCTGCACCATGTCCTTGTAGGTTCCGGACGAGGTGCCGATATCCGAGCCCCACATGATGTGGTCGGCGCCATACATGTCGACGGCGCGGCGCAGCACGCGCTCGGCCGGGATGCCGCCTTCACGGCAGATGTCCAGGTTGATGGAGGTGAACTTCAAGAAAATGTTGCTTTCGCCGGCAAGCTTCTCGTAGCGCTCGTCCAGCCCGAAATGCGCCCCTTCGTCCATCTCGGGTTCGAGCAGGTGGTCCAGCACGATGCGGATGGCCGGGTACGTGCGCGCCAGTTCGATGATGGCCGGGATCGACGGGCCGCCGCCGCCGTTGGACAAGACCTCCAGGTCCATCACCAGGCCCAGGTCCTGGCATACCTCCCAGCTCCTGAGCGCGCTGGGTGAGTTGAGCCACGGCATGCTGCCGTCGGGCTTGCGGCCGCCGAACAGGCGCAGGCCGGCCAGGCCGTTCTCGCGGCTGTACCTGCGCACCAGGCCGGGTGTGCCCGGGTCCTCGGCGTCCAGGATCACCACGGCCGCGAACAGGTCCGGGTACCGGTCGGAGGCATCGAGGATGTAGCTGTTGTCGTAGCGATAGATCATGCGCTTTTGCACCGCCACGATGCCGTCGACGTTTTCCTCCTTCATCCACTGCAATACCCGCGAGGCGTCCGGTACCTCGTTGATCGGGTTGGGGCCGTGGTGGCCGCCCGGCCGGCCGATCACCCCCGGCGGGCGATAGGGCGCATCGGCGGCGCGCTGCATGGGATTGCGCGGGTATTTCACCTGGTCGTCGGCAACCAGATGGGCGTGGGAATCGAACAGGGTCGGTCGGGCGGTCAAGGCGGCATCCTCGGGTTTTCCGTGGCACGGGCGTCTGCGTCCATGCGTCAACATTATTGCCGATCATCCCCTCGCGCAGGCAAGCCGGCACGAACCGCGTTTCTCGAGGCGAGAACGCAACCCGGTCCGGTCAGGCCGGCATGCGAGAAAATATGGCGTAACCTCGTGGCGGTACGGTTGCAGCACCACGGCCGCACCAACCGTTCCCCCACCTTCAAACCCGCACCGCCAAATCCGCATCCCTAAATCCGCACCGCCCATCCCGCCAATCCCCCAGGACCCAACGTTCGCCAGTTTGCCTGTCCCGCCATGCCAGTTTCCAGCCAGCAGATTCGCACCCTCACCGCAAGCCTTTACGAGTGGTCGCTCAAGAAGGTGCCTGACGACACGCTGGCCACCCTGCGGCGCGCGGCGGGCACGGAAACCGACCGGGTGGGGCGCAAGACCATTTCCATCATGCTGGAGAGCGCCCAGGAGGCCGAGCGCGAAAGCCACCTGGTATGTACCGACGTGGGTGTGCCCACCTACGCGGTGAAGATCGGCACCCGCATGACCTTCAGCGGGCCGGTGCGCCAGGCGATCACCGACGGCTTTGCCGACCTGGTGGCGCGCATCAACCCGCCCATCCTCAAGATGGTGACCCATCCGCTCACCCACGAGCGCAGCCATGCCGGGCGCGCCATGCCGCTGGTGAGTTTCGACGTGATCGACGATGCCGACTACATGGAGATTGCCTGCGCGCCCAAGGCCATGGGCACCGGGCGCTGGGAGGCCATCGAGACCTTCGTCTACCCCAGCCACGAAACCATCGAGCGCTTCGTGCTCGACACCGTGCTCACCGCCGGCAGCCAGCCCTGCCCGCCCATCGTGGTGGGCGTCGGCATCGGCGGCACCTTCGACTATGCCGCCAAGATGGCCAAGGAGCAGGTGTTGCGGCCCTTCGGCCAGGTCAATCCCGAACCCGTGCTGGCGGCCATGGAGCAGCGCCTGCTGGAAGCGATCAACGCCACCGGCATCGGGCCGATGGGCACCGGCGGCGACACCAGCGCGATGGCGGTGCACATCGACTACGCGGCCAGCCACGGCTTCATGCCGGTCGCAGTGGCCTTCAACTGCTGGATCAACCGGCGCACCCGGGCGCGTATTTACGATGACGGCCGCATCGAGAGGCTCGAATGAGCGGCGCGGCCGGGCCTGTCGATCCGCAGGCCGTGCGCGAGTTGCGCCTGCCGCTGGGCGAGGCCGACACGCGCGCGCTCAAGGTGGGCGACCAGGTATGCCTGACCGGACCGGTCACCGTGACCATCGGCCTTCCCACCCACCAGCGCATGGCTGACCTGCTCGAACGCGGTGAAGCCCTGCCGCTGGATTTGCGCGGCGGCGCCTTCCTGCACCTGAGCTCGTTCAATCGCGAGACCGCGGCCGGCCACGAGGCGCTTTATCTGAACCCCACCACCAGCACCCGCTACAACGAGATCATGCCCGCCATCATCAGGCGAAGCGGCGTGCGCGTGCTGGGCGGCAAGGGCGGCCTGTCGGCGCAGTGCGTCGAAGCGATGCGCGAGGCCGGCTGCGTGTACCTCTCGTTCCTGGGCGGCGGCTGCACGCTGCTTTCGCATGCCATCCGCGGCGTGGCGTCGGTACACTGGAGCGAATACATCTCGCAGTTTCGGCTGACCACACTGGTTGTCGAGCGGCTTGCGCCTGCGGTGGTGGCCATCGACGCGCACGGCGACAGCGTCTACGACAGCGTGGCCGCGCGCGCCCGCGCGCGGCTGCCGGAGATCCTGCAGCGCCTTGAGCGTGCGCGGGCCGGCAATCCCTGATTCGCTCAACAACAAATATTCAAGCAAGGAGACTCCCATGATCCGCAAGCCTTGGTACTTTGCCATCCTGCTCATTGCCGCCGCCTGCGGCCTCGCGCATGCGCAGGAATACCCGAACAAGCCGGTGAAGGTTTTCGTGCCCTTTCCGGCCGGCGGGAGCGCCGACATCCTTGCGCGCCTGATCGCGCAGGGCCTCGCCGACAAGTTCGGCCAGCAGTTCGTGGTCGAGAACCGCGCCGGCGCGGCGGGCAATCTCGGCACGGACGCTGTTGCCAAGGCGGCACCCGATGGCTACACCCTCGGCCTGTCGACCTCCGGGCCGCTGGCCAACAACAAGCTGCTCTACAAGGCCATGCCCTATGACCCGGAAAAAGCGTTCGCGCCCATCATCCTGGTCGGCGAGATTCCGCTGGTGATCGTGTCCAATCCGGCGGTGCCGGCAAAGAATCTCAGGGAGTTCGTCGACCTCGCCCGCGCCAATCCCGGCAAGAACAGTGTCGGCCATCCCGGCAACGGCACCATCGGGCACCTTGCGCTGGAACTGATGAAGACCAACACGAAGGCTGATCTTCTGGCGGTGCCCTACAAGGGTGACGCGCCGGCCATGACCGACCTGCTCGGCGGATCCATCCAGGCCATATCTGCGCCGGTGTCGGCCTTCATTCCCAATATCCAGGCCGGCAAGCTGAATGCACTGGCGGTCACCTCGAAGGTCCGTTTTCAGGGCCTGCCCAACGTACCCACGGCGCAGGAACTGGGCATCGATCTGGAGGCCTCGGTCTGGTTTGCCATGGTGGCGCCGGCCGGCACGCCCAGGGCGATCGTCGACAAGGTCAACCAGGAAGCCAACCGCATCATCGGTTCGCCTGAAGGGCGCGCCAAGCTGGCTCAGTTTGGCGCCATCCCGATCGCAGGTGCGCCCGAGCGCCTGGCCACGCAGATTGCCATCGATACCGCCAAGTGGAGGCGTGTCATCGAGGTTTCGAAGATCAGCCTGGACTGATATCGGCCGCGCCCCACAACCCGGAACTTCGCATGACCGAATTCGTCTCCATCGATGCCACCACACTGGCCACCACCGACGCCTATCGCCTGCTTATCGGCTGCGTCACGCCGCGCCCGATCGCGTGGATCACCACCGTCGACGCCCAGGGGGTGGTCAACGCGGCGCCGTTTTCCTCCTTCAACTACGTGGCGCACAGCCCGCCCATGCTGGCGGTGAACATCGGCTCGCGCGAAGGCAAGCTCAAGGACACGGCGCAGAACATCGTCGAGTCCGGCGAATTCACCGTCAATGCCGCTACCGAATCCAACATGGAGCTCATGCATCAGTGCAGCGCCGAATACCCGCCGGGAGTGAGCGAGGTGGAGGCGCTGGGCATCGAGCTGCTGCCGGGCACCAAGGTGCGC